>PJUE01000107.1_pt1 | contig 112295 bp, 110 predicted proteins | sample 1512171 | NCBI WGS metagenome assembly PJUE01 (sample SAMN08177674, study PRJNA422409) | Feces metagenome, whole genome shotgun sequencing project. | isolation source: Chicken feces (3) enriched on wood chips: alkali lignin treatment | host: Gallus gallus | place: USA: Madison | collected 2015-01-15
CTCGGGCGCGAAGATGCGCCGCGCGCTGGAACTGGTGCGCCAGGCCGCGCCGGAACTCGAGATCGACGGTGAAATGCACGGCGACTGCGCGCTGGACGAAGCGCTGCGCATGCGCATCCTGCCTTCGTCTTCGCTCAAGGGCGAGGCCAACCTGTTGGTGTGCCCGAACGTGGACTCGGGCAACATCGCCTACAACCTGTTGAAGACCGCCGCTGGCGGCAACGTTGCAGTGGGTCCGTTCCTGCTGGGCGCCAACGCGCCGGTGCACATCCTGACCTCCAGCTCCACCGTGCGCCGCATCATCAACATGACCGCGATGACCGTGCTGGACGCCAACCGCGTCGAAGCCTCGGCCTGATCCTGCTTGCGCGCCGTTACGGCGCGCAGACAAGGCGAGAAAAAACGCGCCGCTCCATCCCGGGATGGAGCGGCGCGTTTTTTATGCGCTCGGGCGCTGGAATCCGGCGCGCTTAGTTGCTGCTGGCCTTCCAGGTGCCGTCCGGCTGCTTGCAGAACCAGAACTGCCATTTTTCCGTGGTGGCGCCGCGGGCGAAATCGCCAACCAGGAAGCGGCAGACGCGGTCGTCCTTGACCTTGCTGGTTTGCGTGGGGGTCAGCTGCACCGTGATGGGCGGCGCCTTGCGCGGCTGGTGCGTGCTGCTCCACTGGGTGCGCTGGCCGTCGGCCGAGCTGTTCAGCGACTGTGCCACGGCTTCATGGAAGGAGGGCTGATCGGCCTTGGGGATCTGCGTGATGATGGCATTGTTCAGCATCACCGGAGGCGCGGCAAAGGCCGGCGCGGCGATGCCGCAAGCCACCAGCAAAGAGGCGAGAACGCGGGTGTGTTTCAAGATGGGCTCCCTGTTGAGTCGTAGTGTTATGCCTGATCTTGGGGCGATAGTACGCGAACGGATGGAACAGTGCTTTGCGGGGGGGCGTTGAAACTCGCGGTTTTTACCCTGAGGCCACACTTGAGCCCGGAGCGTCCCGCCACATGAAGCGCGGACGGCGCTTTCCGCACAGGCGAAAAAAAGCCGCCAGACACTGGCGGCCAAGGTACAACAAGGGGAGGGGTAAATCTGCGTGCGCTTAGTTGCCGTGGTAGACGCCTTGGAAGGGCACGTTGTTCGGTTCCACATCGGCCATCTGGCCGGCGGCGCGGGCGGCGGCCAGTTCGGCGCGCACTTCAGCGCGGGTCTTGCCGGTGTGGGGCGTGCCGTAGACGCCTTGGAAAGGCACGTTGTTCGGTTCCACTTCAGCCATCTGGCCGGCAGCCTTGGCGGCGGCCAGTTCAGCCTGCACCTGGGCGCGGGTCGGGCCTTCATAAGGGGTGCCGTAGACGCCTTGGAACGGGACGTTGTTGGGTTCGATGTTGGGCGAGGCGGCGTAGGCGCCGGCGCTTAGCGCGGCCAGGGACATCATCAAAGCGGTAGCGAGGGTCTTCATGGTAAATCTCCGATTTCAAGAGCTTTGGGAGCGAATCGGCGGCCTATCCGTCTGGTTCGTTGCTGTTTCCCGATGGCTCAATAGTGCGCTGAATCGGACTAGGGATAAACCCGTATATTGGTAAAAGATATTCCCATCAGTGGAAAGATAGCCAATTTCTTAGGATATATTTTCCATTGATGGAACTGGGGACGGACTATCAGGCGTGCGCAAGCCTGGAATCCGGCGATTCCATGCGGTTTGGGGGCTTGGAGAGAAGGGCAGCGTGGATGCGCCGCCAGTACCGCAGGCGCAGCGTCAGTAGTGCGGCGGTATTTCGTCGCGCAGGCTGCGGAAGGGCGCGCCGCCCTCTGGCGCCTGCTGTCGCAGGTCGGCCACTTCGCGCATCAGCCGGTCTATCAGCTGTTGCTGGCGCACGATGATCTGGTTGAGCTGTTCCAGCATGTCGTCCGAGAAGCTGGCCTTGACCTCCAGCTCCAGCAGGCGGCGTTCGATGTCTTGCAAGTTATCCATGGCGGGTATTAGAACCGATTCCCGCCGCGGCCCCTACAGGAGGCGTGTTTGACGCAGCGGCGATGGTGGCGTACGGGCGTGGGGCATTGGGCCGTGCATGGCCTGCTGGCGTCGTTTCCGGCCGGAACTGCCTGGGCCCTGGAGGCTGAGCCGCTCTTGCCTGCGGTAGTGGTGACCGGCACGCGCCTGGGCACCGCGGTGCTGGACACGCCCGCTTCGGTCAATGTGGTGGAGGGCGCGGCCATGCGCCTGCAGCAGCCGGGCATCAACCTGTCGGAGGGCCTAGCCGGCGTGCCCGGCCTGCAGATCCAGAACCGCCAGAACTACGCGCAGGATTTGCAGATCTCCAGCCGCGGCTTTGGCGCGCGTTCCACCTTCGGCGTGCGCGGCGTGCGGCTGTACGTGGACGGCATTCCGGCCACCATGCCGGACGGCCAGGGACAGACCTCGAACATCGACATAGGCTCCATCGGCAGCGTCGAAGTGCTGCGGGGGCCGTTTTCAGCGCTGTACGGCAATTCCTCGGGCGGCGTGATCCAGGTGTCGACCGAGGATGGCGTGGCGCCGCCGTCGCTCACGGCCAGCGGCTGGGGCGCCAGCTATGGCACCTGGCGCTACGGCGCCCGCGCCAATGGCGCCAGCGGCGGACTGGACTACGTGCTGGACCTGACCCGCTTCACCACCGACGGCTACCGCGACCACAGCGCCGCCCGCAAGAACCTGGGCAACGCCAAGCTTGGCCTGCAGCTGGACGACGCCAGCCGGCTGACCCTCGTGGCCAACAGCGTGGACCTCAAGGCGCAGGATCCGCTGGGCCTGACCTATCAACAGTTCCAGGACGACCCGCGCGCGGCGCCGCTGGCCGAGCAGTACGACACCCGCAAGACGGTCAGGCAGACCCAGGGCGGCGCGATCTACGAGCGCCAGGTCGATAGCCGCAATAGCTTGCGGGTGATGGTCTATTACGGCCAGCGCGATACCACGCAGTACCAGGCGATTCCCCCTGCCGCGCAGATGGCGCCCACCCAGGCCGGCGGGGTCATCGACCTGAAGCGCCAGTACGGCGGCGCGGACCTGCGCTGGACCTCCGAGCTGGCGGCGGCAGGCCGGCCGCTGACCCTGATCGGCGGCTTTGCCTACGATTCCATGCGCGAAGACCGCAAGGGCTACCAGAACTACACCGGCACGGGCGCCAGCCGCCAACTGGGCGTGCAGGGGGCGCTGCGGCGCGACGAAACCAATACCGTCTACAACGCCGATCCTTATCTGCAGGCTTCCTGGCAGGTGTCGCAACGCTGGACGCTGGATGCGGGCCTGCGCTATAGCACCGTCAGCTTCGATTCCAGCGACCACTACATCGCGCCGGGCAATGCCGACGACAGCGGCGACGCGCGCTATCGCAAGGCATTGCCGGTGGCGGCCATCCGCTATGCGCCGAACGCCGACCTGAGCTTCTACGCTTCATATGGCCGGGGCTTCGAGACGCCGACGCTCAACGAGATCTCGTATCGGCCCGGCGGCCAGCCCGGCCTGAATTTCGGGCTGGCGCCCGCGCTCAGCACCAACCTGGAAGCCGGCGTAAAGGCGAACCTGGCTGGCGGCCTGCTGACGGCCGCGGTGTTCCATACCGGCACCGACGATGAAATCGTGTCCGCGGGCAGCTCGGGCGGAAGAACCACGTACCAGAACGCCGGCCGCACGCGGCGCGACGGCGTGGAACTGGGTTGGTCCGGCGAATTCGCCCGTCACGGCCGTGCGCAGTTCGCCTATACATGGCTGAATGCGCGTTACGCCGATGACGGACCCGGCGACATCCGCGCCGGCAACAAGATCCCCGGCATCGCAGCCCAGGCCGCCTTCGCCTCGCTGGCCTGGGCGCCGCCCGAGGGCTGGCAGGCCACGGTGGAAGGGCGTTTCCTCAGCAAGATCTACGTGAACGACGCCAACGACGGCGATGCGCCCGCCTACTTCGTGGCCGCATTGAGCGCGGGCTATGTGTTCAAGGCGGGGCCCTGGGAACTGAACGCCTATGGGCGCGTGGACAACCTGTTCGACCGCCGCTACGCCGGCTCCGTGATCGTCAACGAGACCAATGGGCGCTACTACGAACCGGCGGCAGGGCGCAGCCTGGGAGCGGGCCTGGGCGCGACGTACCGGTTCTGAAGCCGGACTTCAGTCGGGCATTTCCGGATAGCAGATGCCATGGTCCTCGCAGGCCGGACAGCCCGGTGCGGCGGCCGGCGGCAGGCCCGCCTGTTCACAGGCGGAATAGGCCAGGAACTGCTTCCAGCGCAGGTTGCGTACATTGCGCACCACCAGTCCCGGATAGTGGCGCGCCAGCAGGAAAGTCACGTCCTCGCGGCCGGACAAACCCAGGTCCCGCCACAGATGGTCGGGCCGCAGACAGGCGTGGGTCAGCACGCTGCTGACCCAGGGCGTGGTCCCCGCGCCGGGAGCGGCCCAGGTGTCCAGCAGCGCGCGCAGCAGGCGCGTGAATTCGGTTTGAGCCGCATCCATGGCGCGGGCCGGGTAGATGGCGGCTTGCTCGCGCAAGGCGGCGAGCGCGGGGTCATGGCCCGTCAGCGCGCCGGGAAAGAGGCGCGCGATCAGGCCTTCCAGTTCCCGGGATGACAGGCCGCAGCGTCCCAGGTCCCCGCAGGCCAGGCTCTTGCCGATGACCGTGGCGAAGAATCCCGCGTCGGGATGACCGGGCGGCGCATGGCGCAGCAGCGCGCCGGCGAACCGCAAAGTGGGACCGGCGCTGTCGGCCGGGGGGGCTGCGGTGGCGATGGAAACGACGTGCATGGTTGGGCCAGGAGCAGTAATTAAACTGTTAATTAAATCGTTATGGTGTTGAATATATAACGAAATGCCTCCGCAATCCTTGCCTGGCCGCAAGGCTGGCCCCACAGGCCGGCGCACAAAAAAAACAGGCGCCCGCAGGCGCCTGTCTTTGCTTCAACGGCAAGCCGTCATTACATGGCGTGGCCCATGTTGACGTTCATGTTGTACAGCACCCATGCCGAACCGCCGACGATGATGGCGATGATCATTACGGTGAAGACAAACGTGGCCAGGTTGTCGCGGGCCGACTTCGATGCGCCCATGTGCAGGAAGTACACCAGTTGCACCAGCAACTGGAGCACGCACAGCGCAACCACGCCGGCGATGGTGATGGCGTGGGACAGTCCGCCGTTCATCACCAGTCCGAAGGAGCCGAAGGTGAGAAGCAGCGAAAGCACGAAACCGATGATGTAGGACTTCAGGCTGCCGTGGTCGGCGGCGTGATCGTCGTGGCCGTGTGCGGCCGCAGCGGAGTGCGACATCAGATGGCTCCCATGAGATAGACGAAGGTGAAGACGCAGATCCAGACGATGTCCAGGAAGTGCCAGAACAGGCTCAGGCACGCCAGACGACGCTTGTTGATCGAGTCCAGGCCATGGCGGCGGATCATGTCCAGCAGGACGATGATCCAGATCAGGCCGAAGGTGACGTGCAGGCCGTGCGTGCCGATCAGCGTGAAGAACGCCGACAGGTACGCGCTGCGGCCCGGGCCGGCGCCGATCGAGATCAGGTGATGGAATTCATAGACTTCCATCGCGATGAAGCCCGCGCCGAACAGGAACGTCACCATCAACCAGCCCATTGCGCGGCTCTTGTTGTTGGCGTGCACGTTCAGGTTGGCCATGCCGAAAGTGAAGCTGGAGAACAGCAGCAACAGCGTTTCGACCAGCACGAACTTCAGATCGAACAGTTCCTTGCCCGTCGGGCCGCCCGCGGTGGCGTTGAACAACACCGCGAACGTGGCGAACAGCACCGAGAAGATCAGCAAGTCGCTCATCAGATAGACCCAGAAACCGAATACGGTCTTGGATCCATCGTCATGATGCGCGTGATCGTCGTGACCCGCGTGGGGGTGAGTGGCTACGGCTTGAATCATGGCTCAGGCGGCCTTCTGCATTTTGTCAAAGTGAGCGTTTTCGATGCGTTCGACTTCCGCGGCCGGGACCCAGTAGTCGACGTCGCGGTCATAGGCGCGGACGATGAACGAACCGATCATGCCGACGAAACCGACGATGGACAGCCACCAGATGTGCCAGATCAGCGCGAAGCACATGACCAGGCCAAAGGCGCCGATGAATACGCCGGCGGCGGTGTTCTTCGGCATGTGGATGTCTTCGTACTTGGCCGGGCGCTTGTAGGCCTTGCCGTTCTGCTTGTCTTCCCAGAACTGGTCCAGCGAGTCAACGTGCGGCACGTGGGCGAAGTTGTAGAAAGGAGCGGGCGAAGAGATGGCCCATTCCAGCGTGCGGCCATCCCAGGGGTCGCCCGTGATGTCCTGGTTCTGCTTGCGTTGGCGGATCGAGACGAACACTTGCTGCAGCAGGAACCAGATGCCCAGCATGATCAGCGCGGCGCCAGCCAGGGCGACCAGCAGGTACGGCTGCCATTCGGGGTTGTCGTAGTGGTTCAGGCGACGCGTCATGCCCTTGAAGCCCAGGATGTACAGGGGCATGAAGGCCAGGAAGAAGCCGACGAACCAGCAGTAGAACGAGTAGCGGCCCAGGCGCTCATTCAGCTTGAAGCCGAAGGCCTTGGGGAACCAGTAGGTCATGCCGGCAATGCAGCCGAACACCACGCCACCGATGATGGTGTTGTGGAAGTGGGCGATCAGGAACAGGCTGTTGTGCAGCACGAAGGACACGCCGGGGATGGCCAGCATCACGCCGGTCATGCCGCCGATGACGAACACGATCATGAAGCCCAGCGTCCACAGCACCGGCGTGGTGATGCGCAGGCGGCCGCGGTAGATGGTGAACAGCCAGTTGAAGATCTTCGCGCCCGTCGGGATCGAGATGATCATTGTCGCTATGCCGAAGAAGGCATTGACGTTGGCTCCCGCGCCCATGGTGAAGAAGTGGTGCAGCCAGACCAGGAACGACAGCACGCCGATGGCGGCCGTGGCGTAGACCATGGACTTGTAGCCGAACAGGGTCTTGCGGGCGAAGGTGGCGACGATTTCCGAATACACGCCAAACGCCGGCAGCACCAGGATGTAGACCTCGGGGTGGCCCCAGATCCAGATCAGGTTCACGTACATCATGACGTTGCCGCCCATGTCGTTCGTGAAGAAGTGCGTGCCCAGGTAGCGGTCCATCGTCAGCAGCGCGAGCGTTGCAGCCAGCACGGGGAAGGCGGCGACGATCAGGACGTTGGTGACCAGCGAGGTCCAGGTGAAGATCGGCATCTTCATCAGGCTCATGCCCGGCGCGCGCATGCGCAGGATGGTCACGATGAAGTTGATGCCGCTAAGCGTGGTGCCCAGCCCGGATATCTGCAGTGCCCAGATGTAGTAGTCCACCCCCACGCTCGGGCTGTAGTCCAGTCCGGAGAGCGGCGGATAGGCGAGCCAGCCGGTCGCGGCGAATTCACCCACGAACAGCGAGATCATCATCAGCGCGACGCCGGCGCCGAACAGCCAGAAGCTCAGCGAGTTCAGGAACGGGTACGCCACGTCGCGGGCGCCGATCTGCAGCGGCACCACGAGGTTCATCAGCCCGGTGATGAAGGGCATCGCCATGAAGAAAATCATGATGACGCCGTGGGCGGTGAAGATCTGGTCGTAGTGGTGCGGCGGCAGGAAGCCGGCCGAGTCGGCGGATGCGACCGCCAGCTGGGTACGCATCATGATGGCGTCGGCGAAGCCGCGCAGCAGCATGATCAGGGCGACGATGATGTACATCACGCCAATGCGCTTGTGGTCGACGGTGGTCAGCCATTCCGTCCAGAGGTACTTCCACTTCTGGAAGTAGGTGATGGCGCCGAAGACCGCTAGGCCTCCCAGGCACACGGCGGCCAGCGTAACCATGACGATGGGTTCATGGTACGGAATGGCCTCGAGGGTGAGTTTCCCGAGCATTGTTAGTTAATTCCTGCGATCAGATTGTTCGACGTGGGGGTGCACGTGGCGGAGTCCACGCCGGCCATCTTGGTCATGGTGCTGCCAAGAATGAAATCAAACATGGCGGGGGGCGCCGAGGAGTACTTGACGACCGGGTTGTGCTCGCTGCGCTTGGTCAGCTCTGCATAGACCTCGGGGGTCAGCGCGGTCGGGGCAGCCTTGGCTTCCTTGACCCAGTTGTCGAACCCGTCCTGGGACATCGCGATGGCCTTGAAGCGCATGCCGGAGAAGCCGGCGCCGCTGTAGTTGGCCGAGATGCCGGCGTAGGTGCCGGCTTCGCGCGCGTTCAGGTGCAGCTTGGTCTCCATGCCGGCCATCGAGTAGATCTGGCTGCCCAGCTGGGGGATGAAGAACGAGTTCATGACCGTGGCCGAGGTGATCCGGAAATTGACCGGAACATCGACCGGGAAGGCGATCTCGTTGACCGTGGCGATGTCGTACTCGGGGTAGATGAACAGCCACTTCCAATCCAGCGAAACCACCTCGATGGTCACCGGCTTGTGTTCGGACACGAGCGGCTTGTAGGGATCCAGCGCGTGCGTCGAGCGCCAGGTGATCACGGCCAGGATGGCCACGATGATACAAGGGACGGTCCAGACCACGATTTCGATCGCCGTGGAGTGGGCCCACTTGGGCTGGTAGTCAGCTTTGGTGTTGGATGCGCGGTATTTCCAGGCAAAAACCAGGATCATGACGATGACCGGAATCACGACGATGAGCATGAGCCCGGTCGTCGTGAACAGCAAAGTCCTTTCCTGGATGCCAATATCTCCCTTGGGGGAGAGGATTTCCATGTTGCAGCCGCCAAGCAGCATGACCGCGCCGACGCTGAGAATGCGCGTAAGGGTCGCAAGGAGGGGGTGTTTCACGTACAGCCTTGGATGGAAGGTGGAAAATGCTGCATAGCAGCAGACTGGAATGCTGCTAGGCAGCAACGTCCATCCTATCGGCTTGATATGGGTCAAGCATGCGACGAATGGTCGCATTGCCTGGGAGGATTCCGCCCCAAGGGGAGCAGATACAGGGTTTTCCTAGGGGGGCAGGGGCTTGCTGCAAGGTTCCAGGGTGCGACGATATGTCGCACCCGCACATGCAGGGTATGCGACGATTTGTCGCATCTGCACAAATCAGTCGATGAGGACTTCGCGTTCCGGCCCCGGTTTTTTGGCCAGTTTACGCTGCAGGGAGCGCCGGTGCATGCCCAACAGGCGCGCCGCCGCCGAAACGTTGCCGCCGGTTTCGTGCAGGGCCTGGTGGATGTGCTCCCATTCCAGGCGGTGCAACGGCGTCATGGTGGTTTCGATCGTAACGTTTTCCGGCTTCACCAGGCCGAGGGTGCGCAGGATCATTGGCGCGGTGGCGGGCTTGGGCAGGTAGTCGTCCGCGCCGCGCTTGATGGCCTCGACCGCGGTGGCCACGCTGGCGTAGCCGGTGACCAGCAGGATCCGCATGTCCGCGCGCAGGGCGCGCAGCGGGCGGATCAGGGTCAGGCCGGAGTCTTCGCCCAGGCGCAGGTCCACCAGGGCGAAGGCGGGGCGGATTTCCTCGGCCACGCGCAGCGCCTCGGCGATGCCGGTGGCGGTTCGGGTTTCCAGGCCGCGACGCGACAGGCTGCGCTGCAAGGTGCGCACATACAGCTCGTCGTCGTCGATCAGCAGGCCAAGATCGGTTGGGTTCATTGCACTCAAGTCCCGGTACTCCCCAGCGGGAGGTAAAAGCGGATACGCGTGCCGCCGTCTTCGGCGGCGGTCATGGTCATTTCGCCGCCCATCTGTTCCACCGTGGCGTGCGACAGCGCCAGGCCCACGCCCAGCCCTCCCGGCTTGCCGCTGTTGAACAGGCTGGTCGCCGGCAGCAGGGTCTGGTCGGGATCGAAACCCCGTCCGTAGTCCCTGACTTCGCCGCGCAGGGCGCCATAACCGTATTCCAGATGCAGGTCCACGCGCGGGACATCGGCGGCTTCGCCGGCGTCCGCCGCGTTGTTCAGCAGGGCCTGCAGCAAGTGGGCGATGGCCGGATCGACCCGCAGGCTGCCGGGCAGGGTGCCCGAGCGCTGCAGATCGATGGTCGGCCGGATCAGACGCCATTGCCCCACCACGCGGACCAGGTCCACCGCGGTTGGGACCGCCAGATTGCGGATACGTTCCCGGCACAGGGCCAACAGTTGGCTGAGCGTGGAAACGTCGGCGCGCAGGTCTTCGTCCTTGACTTCGGCGGCGATCTCGTCGGCCAGCAGGGTCATGGTCGCCAGCGGGGTGTTCAGTTCATGCGCCATCGCCGCCGCGTGGGTGGCCAGGGCGACGATGCCTTCGTTGCGGGTGAAGCGTTCGCGCAACCGTGCCAATTCGCGCTCGCGGTCGCGCAGGTCCGAGGCCAGGCGGGTCGAAAACACCAGCACCACCACCACCGAAATCAGGAAGTTGGCGCCCATGCCCCACAGCAGCAGGGTATGGGTGTCGACGTCGCCGCGCAGGGGCTGGCCGAAGATCGCGGCCGCCACGTAGCCCGAGATGCCTGCCACCGCCGCGGCCAGCGCCCAGTTGCGCGGCAGCGCCAGGGCCGCCAGCGCGGTCAGGATCAGGAACATCATGCCGAAGGGATTGCTGATGCCGCCGCTCCAGCCCACCATCCAGGCCAGCACCGCCATGTCCACGAACAGGTGGCCGAAGGCGGTGGCGTGGGACAGGTCGCGGCGGTGGCGCAGGCGCAGGCTGGCGTAGACGTTGAAGCCGATCAGGGCGCCTACGCCGATCCACAGCGGCTCCAGCGGCAGGGCCAGGCCCAGGACGCTGCTGGCCAGCAGGATGGTGGCGGCCTGGCCCGCGATGGCGAGCCAGCGCAGGCTGCAGAGGGTACGCAGGAATGAAAAGGCGGAACTACCGGGCATATCCAGACACAGAGGTGCCGGCAGGCTGCCGGCGGGTACGCGCCCGGCTGCGCGGAACGCTGGCATCCGGGGCGCGGCGCTGGGAGGCCGGCTGCCCCGCCGCGCCTTCAGGCTGGCCGGCGGTGGATGTGCAGGCATTGTATGGCGAATCAGGCGCCGCCGCCGGTCGGCGGGGAATTGGTGTGTCCCTGATATTTGGGCGCGACGCCCGGATCCGCCGCGGTTGCAGCCTCTGTATTAATGGATGTCAGAGGTGCCGCTGTGGGCCATCGCGGGAGGAGGGTAGTCTTCCTGGTCGGATGCCATCTGCCCCTGGATCTGCGCCTGCTGCAACTCCTGTTCAACCTGGGCGCGGGTTTCAGACTGGTGCGACATGACGGGGGGTGGATAGTCCTCGTCGCCGAACGTGTACTGGCCGTTGGCCTTGGCCTGGGCCAGTTCGGCGCTGACCTGGTCCGCCGTCTTGGCGGCGGGGGCGGCATAGGTGACGCGCCAGTCGCCATAGAGGTCGTGGGTGTACTGCGTGGTCTGGGCCTGGACGGCCCCGGCGGCTGCAATGCCGGCGCATAGCAATAAGGTCTTGCTGAGGGTCTTCATGAAACGCTCCTGGCAATCAAAGCTTGCGGCCGTTGCGGGCCGCGCCTACGCCCGCGATGCTGTCCGCGGGCGATTCCTGGATGCGGGAAAGCCTGGCCCGGCGCGCCGCGATGGCGCGCGCCGGGCCTTTTCCAATTCGACCCGGCGCGCGGCGCGGCGTTGCACGCAGGACGGCCTTGTTGCAAGGAAGCTGTTTCAGGCGTGCAGCACAGCTGTCAAGCCACTTTCATGGGGACGCCGCGGGCTCAGTGGCCGTGGCCGGCGGCCGGGGCGGCTGCCGCGTTCAGCGGACGCGCCACCGCGTCCACTGGCACGCGCCGCTGGCGTTTGTCGGCATCCTCGACGATGAGCGTCAGGGCGACGTGCTCGCCGGGCGAGATCTGGCCGGCCAGGTCGATCAGCATCACGTGATAGCCACCGGGCTTGAGCTCCACGGCCTGGCCCGCGGGCAGGGCGATGCCCGGTACCTGGCGCATCTTCATGACGTTGTCCTGCATCGCCATTTCATGGATTTCCACGTGTTTGGCCGCCTGCGATTCCACGCCGACCAGGCGGCCGCCGGAGACGGAGGTCAGGCGCATGAAGACGCCGGTGGCGTGCTGGCTGGGCACGGTGGAGCGCACCCAGGCGTCGTCCACCTTCAGGGCGGCGTCCTGGGCCAATGCGGCGGGGCTGGCGCCGGCCAGGGCGCAGAAGGCCAAGGCGGCGGCCGCCAGGGATTTGATCGCGGTGTTTTTCATGAGGGTTGCCTCTCTATATATGGATTCAGGTCAGAGCACGGTGCGCAGGTCGTCCACGCATTCCTGCGCGTTTTGCTGATGGCGCAGGGCGATGCGCAGCTTGCCGCTGGCGTCGATGACATAGGTCAGCGCGGTGTGGTCCATGGTGTAGGACGAACCGGTGGCGACCTTCTGGTAGAAGACCTTGAATGACTGTGCGGCGGCGCGCGTCTGTTCGGCATCGCCACGCAGGCCGACGAAGTCCGGGTCGAAGGCCTGGGTATAGGCGCGCAGGATTTCCGGCGTGTCTCGCTCAGGATCGACGGTGATGAAAAGGACGCGCAGCTTCTTGGCGTCCGCGCCCAGCAGGCTCTTGATCTCGACGGCGCGGGTGAGCGCCGTGGGGCAGATGTCCGGGCATTGCGTGAAGCCGAAGAACAGCATGATCGGCTGGCCGGCGTAGTCGGCCAGCTTGCGTTCGCGGCCCTCGGTGTCCTGCAGCTGGAAGTCGCCGGACGGCATGCCGGAAAGATCCATGCCGTGCAGCTTGGGCGCATCGGGGCCGCAGCCTGCCAGGGCCAGCAGGGCGAAAGAGGACAGCAGCAGGCGGCGCCGCGGATCGGGCGCATGGGAGCGCGCCGCGCCGGCGGGCGCGCGCAGAAGGGGGGAATGCATGAAAACCTCGTCGCTTGACGGTTCGTCCAGGGGCGCGGCGGAGCCGCGCGTTGTGGCGGAGTCAGACGAGGCGTGGCGGGGCGCGCGAACCCAGCGGCGGACCCGCGGCGGCGGGCGTGGGCGGGGTGGCGCTGGCGGGCGCGGGCAGTGCGTGCCGGCCAGCGGCCAGCAGCAGGGGAGTGAGCGCGGGGGCAGGCGCGGGCGCCACGTGCGCCAGCAGGCCGAAGGGGCAGAGCGCACCGGCATCGGCGGTGTCGTGGCTGGCCTTGCCCTTGTCTTCGGGCGACAACGCCAGCGCCAGCGTCGAGACATCGCCGGCGGCCGAGCAGAACGTGACTTCAAGCCGGCCGTCGTGCAGCGCCCGGGCGTCGGGCATGTAGCCCGCCGGCACCAGCGCGCGCAGCGCCAGGGCCAGAAGCGCCAGCCACAGCACGCCCCGCGCGCGTGCGGCGCTGCCGAGGTGCTGGAGGCGGATCAGGCGGGTCATGGCGGCATTCTATCCCGCGCGACGGGCGCAAGCATCTGACGCCAGCGCCCATGGCGCGCCAAAATCTTGGTACCCTTGAACGCACTCAAATCCCCGACGTCCCACTCAGTGCCCCAGGTTTCAGTGCTTTCCTCGTCCGCCCAGACCCTGCCTCTTCCCACGTTGCCCGCCGTCGTCCGCCAGGGCAGGCCGTCCTTCCGCCTGTGGATGTGCGTGCTGGCCGTGGCGCTGCTGGCCCTGCTGTCCGCCTGCGGCACCACCAAGGTCCAGCCCGGCTACTACCGCGTGCAATCGGGCGACACGCTGACCCAGATCGCGCGCAAGCAGGGCACCAGCGTGAGCAATCTGGTGCGCTGGAACAAGCTGTCGAATTCCAATTCCATCGAAGTCGGACAATTGCTGCGGGTCGAGCCGCCGGCCGGGCAGGCCAGCACGTCCACCGCGCCCAGCAAGGCGCGCGGCAAGCCTGCGCCTTCGCCCAAGTCGTCGACCTCGACCGCCAAGCGCCGCACCGCCCCGCCGGGCGCAATCTCGCTGGTCTGGCCCGCCCAGGGCAAGGTCACGCGCGGCTACGACGGATCGGGTTCCAACGGCATCGTCATCAGCAATTCCTCCGGCACGCCGGTGGTGGCCGCGGCACCGGGCACAGTGGCCTATTCCGGCAGCGGCCTGCGCGGCTATGGCCACTTGGTCATCGTCAAGCACAACGCCAGCTTCCTGAGCATCTACGCCCACAACAGCAAGCTGCTGGTCAAGGAAGGGCAGCGCGTCAGCCAGGGGCAGAAGATCGCTGAAATGGGCAATAGCGACAGCAAGCAGGTCGGGCTGTATTTCGAGCTGCGCTATGACGGCCAGGCGGTCGATCCGGCGGGGTCCCTGCCGCCGAAGTAGCCTGATCTACAGCGCGGCTTCCTGCGTCAACGTCGAGATGAACGCCGCCGTGCGCGGGTCGGCCGGCTGGCTGAACAGCGTGCGCGAATCGCCGGATTCGACCACTGTGCCGTCCAGCAGGAATACCACCTCGCGCGACACGCTGGCCGCCAGGCGCAGGTCGTGGGTGGCCATCAGCATGGTCATGCCTTCGGCGGCGAGCTGGCGCAGCACGTCCACCACTTCAGCGGCCAGGCCCGGATCCAGCGCCGAGGTCGGCTCGTCGCACAGCAGCACGCGCGGCGCGGGCGCCAGCGCGCGGGCGATGGCCACGCGCTGCTGCTGTCCGCCCGACAGGTTGGCGGGCCAGGCGTCGCGCTTTTCCAGCATGCCGACCTTGCGCAGCAGTTCCTCGGCGCGGGCGCGCGCGCGGTCCTGCGGCCACTTCTGCACGGTCAGCAGGCCTTCCATGACATTGCCGATCACGGTCTGATGCGGGAACAGCTGGAAGTTCTGGAACACCATGCCGGTCTGCTTGCGCACGCGCTGGACCTGATCGCGCGAGAGCTTGTGGCCGGGTTCGAAATGCACCGTTTCCGGGCCGATCTCCAGCGTGCCGCGGTCCGGCACTTCCAGCAGGTTCACGCAGCGCAGCAAGGTGCTCTTGCCGCTGCCGGACGGGCCGATCAGGGCGGTGACGCTGCCTTCGGCGATGCTCACGTCCACCTGCTTGAGCACGGGATTGCCGCCGAACGCCTTTTCTATCTTTTCCAGGCGGATCATCGGTTTTTCTCGGTAAAGACCGCGTGCTGGCCGAAGCGCCGTTCCAGGCGCACCTGCGCGGCGGACAGGACGGAACTGAACACCAGGTAGATCAGCGCCGCCTCGGTGTACAGGATCAGCGGTTCATAGGTCACGGCGGCAATGCGTTGCGCCGCCTGGAAGATCTCGGGCACCGTCAGCACCGCCGCCAGCGAGGTGTCCTTGACCAGCGCGATGAAGGAATTGGACAGGGGCGGCACCGCCACCCGCGCCGCTTGCGGCAGGATGGTCCGGCGCAGCGCCTGCGCCCGCGTCATGCTCAGCGAGTACGCCGCTTCCCACTGGCCCTTGGTGATGGACTCGATGGCGCCGCGGATCACTTCCGAGTTGTACGCGCCCACGTTGAGAGTGAAGCCGATGAGCGCGGCCGGCAGCGGATCCAGCACGATGCCGACGCTGGGCAGGCCGTAGAAGATCACGAACAGCTGCACCAGCAGCGGCGTGCCCCGGATCAGCCAGACGTAGAAACGCACCACGGCCACCAGCGGCGCCGGACCGAACAGCCTGATCAGCGCGACCACGAAGGCCAGCGCCAGGCCCAGCGCGAACGACATCAGCGTCAGCGGAACCGTGAACATCAGCCCCGCGTGCAGCAGCGGCCAGAACGAGTCCAGCATCAGCTGCACCCAGGCCGGCACCGCCCAATTGCCAAGTTGCGCCAGCAGCCAGTCGGGCAGGACGGATTGCAGCCAGGGGGGTAGCGTCATGTGCGCTCCGCTTGCTTATTGCGCCGACAGGTCCGTGCCGAAATACTTGACCGAGATGGTCTTGTAGGTGCCGTCCGCCTTGATGTCGGCCAGCGCCTTGTTGATGGCGGCCTGCAGCTCGGGGTTGCCCTTGCGGATCAGCACGCCCGAATTGCTGAACTCGGCGGTCTTGTCGGTGGCGGCAATCTTCACCTTGGCATTGGGCTTCTGCTTCTTGAAGTCCAGGAACGACAGGTTGTCGTTCACCGTGGCTTCGACGCGGCCCGAGGTCAGCAGGTCGATGGCTTCGTTGAAGCCCTGCACAGCAATGACTTCCGCGCCATGCTGTTGCGCCAGCTTGCCGAAGTTGCTGGTCAGCGTGTTGGCGGATTTCTTGCCCTTCAGGTCGTCGAAGGATTTGATGCTGGTGTTGTCGTCGCGCACGATCAGCACGGCGGCCGACGAGATGTAGGGATCCGAGAAGTCGTACTTGGCGCGGCGCGCGTCGGTGATGCCGACCTGGTTGATCACCGCGTCGTAGCGCTTGGCGTCCAGGCCGGCGATCAGGCCGTCCCATTTGCCTTCGACGAATTGCGCCTTGACGCCCAGGCGTTCGGCGATGGCGCGGCCGATGTCCACGTCAAACCCGGTAAGCTGGCCGGATGCGTCATGGAAAGTGAAGGGGGCGTAGGTGCCTTCGGTGCCGATCTTGAACACGCCGGCGGATTTGATCTGGTCCAGTCCGGATTGGGCATGGGCCGCGGACAACGCGGCGACCTGGACGAGGCCGGCGACGAACAGCGTACGGAAGAGTTTCATGGCGGTGCTCCACGGATGGCAGATATCTCGGGTGGAGAGCATCCGTGCCTGCAATGCCCTCCGGCGTAGCCGCACTCTAACAACGCGTCTATTTTTCCACAAAGCATAAGGAATAGTAAAAATATAGCGACAAGTCATATGGCGATACCCTTGCTCCGGCGCTTGCCGCCGGGGTCCATCCAGGCAGGACTTCAGTGGAGATCGGTGTGGAACAGCAATGGAACAGGCGGGCTTTCATGATGGCGGCCGCCGGCGCGGCAGCAGCAAGTGCAATGCCTGCCCAGGCCGCGGACGGTACGCGGCTGATGCCGGGCAGCGGCAGCATCACGCAGGTGGCGGGCTTGCGGGTGGGGCACTACACCGATACGCGCCGGCCCACGGGCTGTACGGTCATCATCGCCGAGGCCGGCGCGACCGCCGGGGTCGACGTGCGCGGCGCGGCGCCGGGCACGCGCGAGACCGACCTGCTCAATCCCGTCAACATGGTGGAGAAAGTGCATGCCGTGGTGCTGTCCGGCGGCAGCGCCTTCGGCCTGGATGCGGCCTCGGGCGTCATGCGCTATCTGGAGGAAAAGAAGATCGGCTTCGACGTGGGCGTGGCGCACGTGCCCATCGTGCCTTCGGCCATCCTGTTCGACCTGGGCGTGGGCGACGCCTCGATCCGGCCTGACGCGGCCGCGGGCTACCAGGCCTGCAAGTCGGCCACGGACGCCGCGCCGCAGGAAGGCAACGTGGGCGCGGGGGCGGGCGCGACGGTGGGCAAGCTGTACGGTCCCAAGCGCGCCATGAAGGGCGGCATCGGCAGCGCCTCGCTGACCGTGGCGGGCGTGACGGTGGGCGCCATCGTCGCGGTCAATGCGGTGGGCGACGTGGTGGACCCGGCCACCGGGCGCGTCCTGGCTGGCGCGCGCACCGCCGACGGCAAGATGTTGCTGGATACCCGCGCGGCGATCCTGGCGGGCGATCTGCCCAAGTCCATGCGCCCGGGCACCGCCACCACCATAGGACTGGTCGCCACCGACGCCAAGCTCACCAAGGCGCAGGCGCAGAAGATCGCCGGCATGGCGCACGATGGCCTGGCACGCACCATCAATCCCATCCATACCATGCTGGATGGCGACACCATCTTTGCGCTGGGCACGGGCACGTCCGGCAAGCCAGGCAACGTCATGCTGCTGGGCGTGATGGCGGCCGAGGCGATGGCGATCGCGGTGCAGCGCGCCATCCTGTCGGCGCGCGCGCTGGAGGGCTATCCGGCGGCGGTGGACTTCGTTTCCTGATGGCCGCGTGTCCTGACCTCGGCCTGTCACACAAGGGCGCCATCATGGATGGCGCCGGCGCGTGGCCGGCTGGCGGAGGGCGTGCATGTACAAGGGCGAACGATTCAACGGCGCGACGCACCTGGCCGGCCTGGCGCTGGCGGTGGCCGCATCGGGCGCCCTGATCGCCCGCGCCGCGGAACTCAAGGTGGATACGCGGCAGGTCATCGCCTGCGCCGTGTTCGCCGCTTCGATGATCGCCGTCTATGCCTCGTCGGTGCTGTTCCATTGCTCGCGCGGCCGCCGCAAGGCCTGGTGGGCCAAGGCCGACCATTGCGCGATCTACCTGCTTATCGCCGGCACCTACACGCCGCTGGCCTACGGGCCGGTGGAGCACGGCTGGGGCGCGGCCATGGGCGTGGCGATCTGGCTGTTGGCGGCGGTGGGCATCAGCCGCGAGCTGTGGTGGGCGCGCGGCGCGGCGCCGGCCCTGCCGTTGTATCTGGCGATGGGCTGGCTGGGCGTGATGTTCGCCGCGCCGATCGCGGGCGCCTTGTCCGCGGCCGGACTGGCCTGGCTGCTGGCGGGCGCGGCGGTCTACACCGCCGGCACGCTGTTCTACGCCAACGACCAGCGCTGGCCGCATGCCCATGGCATCTGGCACCTGTTCGTCATGGGCGGCACCGCCTGCCACTTCGTGACGGTGTTCGGCTTCCTGCGGCTGAGCCCGGCCTGAGCGGGGCTTCAGCGGGCCGCTAGCGCCAGCTTGCCAGCGGCAGCATGCCGCCGCGGTTCTTCACTTTGCGCATGACGATATGCGAGGACAGGTTCCGCACGCCCGGGATCTTGCTGAGCTTGTCTTCGACGAACTGCGAGAACGCCTTCAGGTTGCGCGTGCACACCGTCAGGATGTAGTTGGAGGCGCCAGTCACGATGCTTGCCTCGGTGATCTCGTCATGCAGGGCGATGCCGGCCAGGAATTCTTCATGCCAGCCCGGACGCGACTGGTCCAGCGACACGTGGACGATGGCCTCCAGCTCGAAACCCAGTTTTTCGGCGTCCAGCACGGCGCGATAGTTGCGGATCAGTCCGCTTTCTTCCAGCGCGCGCACCCGCCGCAGGCAGGCCGAGGGCGACAGCGCCACCTGCTCGGCCAGGTCCTGGTTGCTGAGGTGGCCGTTCTCTTGCAGTCGGTAAAGAATTCGCTGGTCTATGGCGTCGATCTGCATGGTGCAATCAAATTCCAAAAAAGTTGATTATGTGCAATTCAATGCGGAAACCTAGGGTAATCCGCGCCTGAATTTGCAATTTATCAGCCTGATCGCGCTGATAGTATGTATCCAGAATATAGCCCCCCGGAGCACAAAATGAACACCCGTGAAGCCTGCGTAAATGCCGACCGCCAGGACCCCCTGGCGCCCCTGAAGGACCGTTTCGACCTGCCGCCCGGCGTCCTCTACATGGACGGCAACTCCCTGGGCGTGCTGCCCAAGGAGGCCGCCGGCCGTGCCGCCGCCGTGATCGGCCAGGAATGGGGCGCGGGCCTGATCCGCAGCTGGAATACCGCGGGCTGGTTCGAACTGCCCACCCGCCTGGGCGACAAGCTGGGCCGCCTGCTGGGCGCGCGCGAAGGCGAACTGGTCGTGACCGACACGACCTCGCTGAACATCTTCAAGGCGCTGGCCGCCGCCCTGCGCATCCAGCAGCACCAGCACCCCAAGCGCCGCGTCATCCTGTCCGAACGCGACAACTTCCCCACCGATCTCTACATGATCCAGGGCATGATCGACCTGCTGCAGCAGGGCTATGAAATGCGCCTGATCGACGATGAACTGCCGCTGGAAAAGGCGCTGGACGAGTCCGTGGCGGTGATGCTGCTGTCGCACGTGAATTACCGCAGCGGCCAGATGCACGACATGGCCGCCGTGACCGCGCTGGCGCACGAGCGCGGCGCGCTGGCGATCTGGGACCTGGCGCACGCCGCGGGCGCGGTGCCGGTGGACCTGAACGGCGCCGACGCCGACTTCGCCGTGGGCTGCACCTATAAGTACCTGAACGGCGGCCCCGGTTCGCCCGCCTTCATCTGGGTGGCGCCGCGCCACACCAAGGACTTCTGGCAGCCGCTGTCCGGCTGGTGGGGCCACACGCGGCCATTCGATATGACCGTGGCCTACGAGCCGGCCGGCGGCGTACGCCGCTATCTGTGCGGCACCCAGCCCATCGTGTCGCTGTCGCTGGTGGAATGCGGCCTGGACGTGGCGCACGCCGCCGACATGGCCGAGGTGCGCAAGAAATCCCTGGCGCTGGGCGACCTGTTCATCGCGCTGGTCGAAGAGCGTTGCGCCGGCCATCCGCTCACGCTGGTGACGCCGCGCAAGCACGCCGACCGCGGCAGCCATGTCAGTTTCCGCCATCCCAACGGCTTCGAAGTGATGCAGGCCCTGATCGCGCGCGGCGTGATCGGCGACTATCGCGAACCCGAGGTGCTGCGCTTCGGCCTGACGCCGCTGTACTTCGGCTACGCCGACGTCTGGGATGCCGTGGATATCCTGAAGGACGTGCTGGACACGCGTTCCTGGGACAAGCCGGAATTCAAGCACCGCGCCGCCGTGACCTGAGCGCCGCAACACAACCCCATTGCGCGGGCCAAACCGGCCCTACATCCACAAAGAGAGCGCAGGACCTGGAGGAGACAATGCAACAACAAAAAGGATTCGGCCAGATCGCCGAACGCGAGCAGGGCCTGAAGCGGCGGCTGACGTCGGGGCAGATGAGCATGATCGCCATCGGCGGCGCCATCGGCACGGGCCTGTTCCTGGGCAGCAAGTTCGCCATCGGCTTTGCCGGACCCAGCGTGATCATCAGCTACGCCATCGGCGGCCTGATCACGCTGCTGCTGATGGGCTGCCTGGCGGAAATGACGGTGGCGCATTCCACCTCGGGTTCCTTCGGCGCCTATGCCGAGCACTACGTCGGCCCGCTGGCGGGGTTTCTGGTGCGCTACGCGTACTGGTCCTGCGTGGTGCTGGCGGTAGGCACCGAAGTCACCGCCGTGGCCGAGTACATGAAGTTCTGGTTTCCGGACGTGCCTGGCTGGCAGTGGGTCTGCCTGTTCTCGGCCGTGCTGATCTTCATCAACGCCATGAGCGTCAAGACTTTCGGCACGGTCGAATACTGGTTCTCCACGATCAAGATCACCGCCATCGTCGCCTTCATCATCCTGGGCGCCTACGTGGTCTGGGGCAATCCGCAGTACGGCACCGCCCTGTACACCTCGCACGGCGGGTTCTTCCCGAACGGCGTCTGGGGCATGTGGATCGCCGTGGTCATTTCGATCTTCAGCTACCTCAGCGTGGAGATGATTGCGGTGGCCGCGGGCGAGGCCGAAGACCCCGAACGCGCGGTCAAGCAGGCGTTCCGCGCCACCATCGTCCGGCTGGTGGTGTTCTACCTGCTGACGCTGGCGCTGATCCTGGCCATCGTGCCCTGGGACGAGGCCGGCAAGGGCGGCAGTCCCTTCGTCAAGGTGATGCAGGCGCTGGAGATTCCGGGGGCGGCGGGCGTCATCAACTTCATCGTGCTGGTGGCGGCGCTGTCGGCCATGAACAGCCAGCTTTACATCACCACGCGCATGATGTTCAGCCTGTCGCGCGCCGGCCATGCGCCGTCCGCGTTCGGCAAGCTGACGCGCAGCGGCACGCCGCTGAACGCGCTGCTGCTGTCGACCAGCGGCATTGCCATCGCCGCGGTGCTGAACGTGCTGTACCCCGAGACCTCGTTCACGCTGATGATGGCGATTTCGATGTTCGGCGCGCTGTTTACGTGGATGATGATCTTCGTCACCCACTACTGCTTCCGCCGCCGCTGGGCGCGCGAAGGGGCCGGCAAGCTGTCGTTCCGCATGCCGGGCTTTCCGGTGCTGACCCTGCTGGGCGCGGGCGCGATGCTGGCGATCCTGGCCACCACCTACTTCACCAGCGTCTTCAAGATGACGCTGGTGTTCGGTGTGCCTTTCCTGTTGGTGCTGGCCGTGCTTTATCAGCTGCTGTTCCGTCGGCGCGGCGAAGCCGTTGCGCTGACCCCGCGCGGCCAGCGTTCCTGACATAGCTGCGCCCGGTTCAGACGCGGGCCTGAGGCGCAAGCCTCAGGCCCGTATTTCATGGCCGGGCTTCAGGCGCTGGCCAAGGCGGGCGCAGGCTGCTGCGCAGCCTGTTCCTGCGGCGCCGGCGCGAACACGCGCAGCCGGTGGCCGTCGGGATCCAGCGCCACGAAGGTGCGACCGAAATCCATATCGGTGGGCGCCTGCAGGATGGGCAGGCCGCGCAGGCTCCAGTCCAGGTGGCGGCGGTCCAGCGCCTGCGCGTCCGAAACGGTAAAGGCGAGTTCGGTCGCGCCGCCGCGGCCGGCAGCGGCCGGCTCCACGGTATAGCGCGACCACAGGCCCAGCATCAGGCCGGAATCCAGCCTGAACAGTGCGAAGGTGGGGGAGCTTTCGAGGGGCGGACGCTGCAGCAGGGCGCTGTAGAACGCGGCGCTGGCGGCGGGCTTTTCGACGTAGAAAATCACGAAATTGGTGTCTGACATGATGCGCTCCGGGTGGTAGACGCGCTCATCTTAGACAGGGGTGCTGTCAGTTTTTGGCAGTAGCTTTTATCTGCATTTTCATCCGCATTGCTTGGGCGATCGGTCGATCGCGCGCCACTCCTTCAGCAGCGCATGGCGGCGCTTGGGATAACGCTCACCGGGCGTCAGCGTGGCGATGCGATCGGTGCGGAAATGGCGGAAGTCCTGGCGCAGTTCGCACCAGGCCATGACGATGCGCACGCTGTCGAAAAACCCCAGCGCGAACGGCCAGATCACCCGCGCGGAATCGGCGCCCTTGTCGTCGCGGTACGTGATGTCGATCTTCTGTTCGCAGCGTATGGCGTGGCGGATCAGCGACAGGTCCACGCGGTCCACCACCTGCATCGCGCTGGGCCCGACCAGCAGCGGTATCGCATCCAGCCCGTCGCGCATTTCCGCCGGCAGCACCGCGCCGATCTTGGCCAGCGCGTTGCTCGCGGCCTGCGCCAGCCGCGGGTCGGCCCGGTCCGCGACCCAGCGCGTGCCCAGCACCAGCGCCTCGATCTCCTCGGTGCTGAACATCAGCGGCGGCAGCATGAAACCGGGCCGCAGCACGTAGCCCACGCCCGGTTCGCCCTCGATCTCGGCGCCCTGCGATTGCAGAGTGGCGATGTCGCGGTAGAGCGTGCGTATGCTGACGCCCAGGTCGGCGGCCAGTTGGCGGCCGCTGACGGGGCGGCGATGGCAGCGCAAGGTCTGCATCAGGCCCAGGAGGCGTTCGGTGCGGGACATGGGGGCGGGCGGGGATGGAGGATCCATAATGCTGCCACGAAATGGCAGCAGGCGGGGCTCCGTCCGCAGCGGGATTTCAGGCCGGCGGCAGGGCCATCAGCCACTCGTGCACGCGCGCGGCCAGGTCCAGGCTGTTGCGGTCCATCATCAGCATGTGCGAATTGCCGGCGATGCCCAGCTCGGGCAGCGACAGCAAGGTGACGCAGGGATGCCGCCGCGCGAAATCGCGCACCCGCTCGCGCATGCGCGGCCAGCGCGGGTCCGTGTCCATGTTGTCGCCCATGAGGACCAGGGTGGGCGTGCGGTAGCCGGCGTCCAGTTGCGGGATGCTGGCCGGCTCCAGCGCAACCACGGCGCGCACCAGATCGGGCCGGGCGGCGGCCGCGCGGATGCCGAATACGCCCGCCTGCGAATGGCAGATGACGATCATGCGGCCGACCCGCTCCAGCAAGGCCAGATAGCCGCGCAGGACGGCGGCGTCGGTATGCACCCAGCGCGGCACCATCTGCGCGGCCAGCTCGCCGAAGGCTTGCACCGGGAACTGCGTGTTGCCATAGGCGCTGCCGGGGCCGGGGCGCGTGCCCGGGCGGCCGATGCGAAAGCGCGTGTAGCAGTCTTCCTGCGCCTGCACGATGGGGCCTTCCGGCCAGATCTCGGGAACCGGCGCGTAGCCTGAGCGGCCGCGTTCCACGGCATCGCACAGATAGGCGTCCCAGCCGCGGCGCAGGAAGGCATGGAGCCAGCCCTGGCGGCCATCGGGCGTGGTCTCCCACGCCGCGCCGGTCATGCCGCCGCCATGCCAGAAGGCCAGCGGCGGGCGGCCACTGGCCGGCTCGGCCAGGAAGTACTGCGCATACATCTGCTCGACGCGGTAGGTGCCGTTGGGGTCCAGCGCGACGGGCTGGCCGCCTTCGGCCATCACCACCTCGCGCCGCGGCAGGCCCGACAGGCTGACCTCGCGTCCGCCCACGTGGAAGGCGCCCATGTCGCGCAGCCGGATCGGCGCGAGCGCGTCCGATGCGTCGCGGCCGGGTTCGTCCGTCATCATTCGGCCCGGATGCGGTTGGCCTGGATCACGTCTTTCCAGCGCGCGGTCTCGGCCACCACAAAGTCGCCCAGCGCCTGGCGCGGCCCGGCGGCAGTCTCCACGCCCAATTCGCGCATCTTGGCGGCGACCTCCGGCGCCTGCAAGGCGTCGTTGAAGGCTTGGTGCAGCGCGGCCAGCGTGGCGTCCGGCGTGCCGGCCGGCGCCATGATGCCGAACCAGGGCGTGATCAGGAAATCGGCCACGCCGGCTTCGGCGAAGGTCGGCACGTCTGGAATGGCCGGCGCGCGCTTGGCGCTGGCCACGGCCAGCGCCCGCAGCTTGCCCGCGCGGATGTTCGCCAGCGAAGCCGGCAGGTTGTCGAAATACATGTCGACCTGGCCGCCCAGCAGGTCGGCCGCGACCTGCCCGGCGCCCTTGTAGGGAATGTGCGCCACATCGATGCCGGTGCGCAGCTTCAGCAATTCGGTGGCCAGGTGGGCCGAGCCGCCCACGCCCGACGAGGCCGAGTTCAGCTTGCCCGGATGGGCGCGGGCGTAGGCCAGCAGCTCGGCCACGGTCTGCGCTGGCACCTTGGGATTGACGACCAGCACGCTGGGCACCGTCCCGACCATGGCGACGGGCGCGAAGTCCTTGACGATGTCGTAGGGAGCGGGCTGGTAGAGCGAGGGCGCGACCGTGCAGCCGAAGGCGCACATCAGCAATGTGTAGCCGTCGGGCGCGGCGCGTGCCACCGCCTGCGCGCCGATATTGCCGCCGGCGCCGGCGCGGTTTTCCACGATCAGAGGCTGGCCCAGACGCTTGGCCAGGCTGTCGCTGAGGATGCGGGCCAGGATGTCGGGCGTGCCGCCGGCGGGGAAGGGCACCACCAGCGTCACGGGACGTTCGGGAAAGCCCGCCGCAGCGGCCGGCTGTGCGGCGCCCAGTAGCAGCGCAGCTCCGGTGAGCGCGGCCGCCATCCAGCGGCGGGGGGAAGCGCGCCAGCGCGCGGCGGTCAGGCCCAGGGGGATCATTGCGGCAGTCTCCGGAAAGTCGGGTCGGGTGCGGAAGGCCCCGATCTGCCGCGGACTGTAGCCAAGGCTGACCGCCTTGCCCAATGCTGGCTGCGCAAGCTGTATATGTCGAAAACGGTATGGAATTTTCAATGCATGCATTTCAGGCATAGTATGGGCGGCATGAGCGACGCCCAATCCTTGCCCTATCTGCGCCGGCTGGACATGAACCTGCTGCTGACGTTCGACGTCCTGATGCGCACTCGCAGCGCCACCGCCAGTTCAGCCCTGCTGCATAAGACGCAGCCCGCCATCAGCCGTGACCTGGCGCGCCTGCGCCGCCGGCTGGAAGATCCCTTGCTGGTGGTGGTGAAGGGCCGATTCATTCCGACGGAGCGGGCGCTGGAACTGCATTCGGCGGTGCATGACGCGCTGGCGCAGATCGAAGCGGCGCTGCGTCCGGCCGAGGCTTTCGACCCGGCCAAGGCCAGCGGCGTGGTCAATATCGGCACCGGCGCGCATAGCGAGATCCTGCTGGCAGCGCCGCTGATCGAACGTCTGCACCGCGCCGCGCCAGGCATCACACTGCGCTTCCAGTCGGTGCACGGAGACTTCGTGCCGGACGATCTGGACGCGGAGCGGTTGGACATGGCCATCGGCCTGTTCGGCAAGGTGCCGGCGCGTTTTCATCGGGATACGCTGCTGAAGGACCGGCGCGTGTGCGTGGTGTCGGCGCGGCATCCCTGGGCAGGCAAGCGCGCGCTGGCGCTGGCGGATCTGCCGTCCATCAAGTGGTTCGCCTTCGCGCACATGTATGGCCGGGAAACCAACTTCGACCGCGCGCTTAAGCCGGATGCCAGCCGGCTGGAATTTTCGGCCTACCTGTCCGGCTTCGGCATCACGCCCTATGTGCTGCTGGACACTGATTACGCCACCACCATGCCGGCCAGCGTGGCGCAGGTGCATGGCCGGCATTTCCCGCTGGCGACGCTGGAACTGCCTGCCAGCCTGCGCAAGATCGAACTGGTGATGGTGTGGCCGCGGCGCCTGCATACGTCGCCGTTGCAGGCCTGGCTGCGCGGGCAGATCCGCGAGGTGCTGCGGGAACGCGTGGACGCTCCCGCAGCCAGTGCGGCTTAGGAACCGACCTTCTTGCCAGTCGCCACGTCGATGGCCGAGCCGTCTTCCAGGCTGACGCGGTAGATCTCGCGCACCACGTTGCCGGCGAAGCCGATCTCGACGATGGACACGTCCTTGAAGGTGGTGTTGATGCCGTCCGGCAGCACGGCGTTGAACTTGTCGGACTCCTGCTTCATGGCGTCCTGCAGGCGCGTGTCGTACATCGCCATGCTGTAGACCAGGGTGGTGTGCGGATTGTGCGCGCGCACTTCCTTGCCGTCCTGCATGATGTTCACGCCGCTCACGCCCATGGTCTTGACCAGGTCTTTCCCGGCGTCGCCCATCTTGGCGTAGACCGGGCCGGTGACGCGCGGCAAGGGGCCGTCGCGCAGCGGCGCCAGGGCGGCGGTGGCGACGGTGTTGTAGCGCATCATGTCCTCGAAGCCCTGGCCGCTCTTGACCACGCCCAGGTCCAGCCACCACGGATGGCCCGCGCCCTTGGCGGCTTCGGTGGGATAGAAATTCTTCAGCGTGACCTGCAGCGGGGCCGGCGGCTTGGGCAGGGCCTTGAGCATGCGGGCGGGCGTTTGCGGGTCGGCGCTGTGGATGTGCACCACCGTCACGTGCGGCATGTTGGGCGTTTCGGCCTCGGTCTTAAGGCCCAGCTTGAGCAGGTCGGCTTTCAGCGTGCCATTGATCTTGGCGTCCAGAATGGCGTTGACGTCCTGTGGCAGACGGTAGACCACGCCATAGGTCGCCTTGTGTTCTCGGAACCCGGTCTGGTCCAGGGCGCTGTTGTCGATGGGGGCGGCGGCATGCGCGCCCGAGGCGGATACGAACAGGCCGAGGGCGGCCAGCTGGAAGACACGCTTGATCATGGAGATTCCTTTTGTTTGTGTAGGCCCGCGAGAGTCATCCGCAGTGTGGCCAGCGCGGATGTAATGCGTATTGCACCAAGCAAAAGAATTCCGATACCAGCCTGCGCATGCCCGATAGCTGGCGGGCGCCGGCTGATATCCGCCTACGCAAAAAAGACGATGGCCACGATGGCGATGCCCAGCAGCAGGTTGATGCCGACCCAGCGGCGTATGCCGCCCATGGCCTGGCCGCCCTGGGGCCAGTCGGATGCGGCGACCGCCGCCCGCAACTGCGGGTAGAGCACGAAGCGGATGTAGGCGTAGATGGCCGTCATGACCAGGCCGCCCGAGGCCATGAGGGTCCAGCTGCGCGGCATGAAGAAGGAGCCGCCCGTCTGCGCGGCCTGGCTCGCTTCCTGGCCGATCATGAGCGCGCCGGAAAACAGGATCAGCACGATGGCCGCCAGCACGGCATTCAGGAATGGCCCCAGCACCGACGCCATCAACCGCAGCCGGACCGGCGGTTCCAGTTGCGCGGCCGCCGGCCGCAGGAAACAGTGCGCGAACAGCATGCCCCCGACCCAGAGGATCACGGCCATCAGGTGGATGAATTTGAGCGCGGCATAGAGCATGGGGCAGGCCTGTAGGGAGGAATCCGTCCCCATCATATCGCCGTCAAGCGCGGCGCGCGGACTTGACCGGAATCATGGTTTTGCATTTAGAATGAGATTGATTTCTATTTGTGATTGACAGTTCAGGGAGCCACCCGTGCCGAATCCCGCGGTCGCCGCCAGCGACAACGTCCAACTGCTGTACCGCGCTCATCACGGATGGCTGCATGGCTGGCTGCGCGCCAAGCTGGGCAACAGCTTCGACGCGGCCGATCTGGCGCAGGACACCTTCGTGCGGGTGCTGCGCCACCGCCATGAACTGGACGCCCTGCGCGAACCGCGCGCCTATCTCACCACCATCGCCAAGCGCCTGCTGCTGAATCACCACCGGCGGCGCTCGGTGGAGCAGGCCTATCTGGAAGCCCTGGCCCTGATGCCAGAGGCGCTGGCGCCCTCGGCCGAACAGCGCCTGATCATCCTGGAAACGCTGCAGGAAATCGACGAGATGCTGGCTGGCCTGTCCCTGCCGGCCCGCCAGGCCTTCCTGATGGCGCAGCTGGAAGGACTGAGCCATGGCGAAATCGCCGCCCGCCTCAACGTGTCGCTGCGCACCGTGCACCGTTACATCGCCAAGGGATTCGAACAATGCATCATGGCGTCGATCTGAGCGCCCAGGCCGAGGTGGCGTCCGAACTGCCCGCCGTCGAACGCAGCGTGGCGCGCGAGGCCGCGCGCTGGCTGCTGCGGCTGAGTTCGGGCCGCGCCACCGACGCCGACCAGCGGGCCTGTGAACTGTGGCGCGCCAGCAAGGCCGAGCACGAGCACGCCTGGCAGCGCGCGCAGCGCGTGAACGAACGCTTCGGCCTGATCCCGGCGGCGCTGGGTATGGCGACCTTGAACCGGCCCGAGCTCAGAAGCCGCCGCGCCGCGCTCAAGACACTGATTGCGCTGGTGGTGGCCGGTCCTGTCGGCTGGGCCGCCTGGCGCGCCGATCCGCTCGACTGGACCGCGGACTACCGCAGCGCGCCGGGCGAGCGGCGCGAAGTGGCGCTGGCGGATGGATCCACGCTGCTGCTGAACACAGCCAGCGCCGTCGACGTGATGTACAGCTCCACGGCCCGGCTGGTGCGCCTGCGCGCCGGCGAGATCGCGGTGCATGCCGTGGCCGACACGGCGCCTGCGCCGCGGCCCTTCGTGGTGCGCACGAGCCAGGGAGACATCGAGGCGCAGTCCTCGCGTTTCTGCGTGCGCCAGGAAGGCGGCCTGTGCCGCGTCAGCGTGCAGGAAGGGCGGGTCCGCGTCGGCAGCGCCGCGCATCCGCGCAGTCTGATCAGCCTGGAAGCTGGCCAACAGAGCAGCCTGACGGAAGAGGGCGCATCGCCGCCATCCCCCGCGGACCCGCATGCCAGCGACTGGCAGCGCGGCGTGCTGTACGCCAACCGCATGCGGTTGGACGCCTTTGCCGCCGAACTGGGCCGCTACCGTTCCGGCATCCTGCGTTGCGATCCCGAGGCGGCGCATTTGCGCATCTCGGGCGCGTTCCAGGTGCGCGACACCGATGCGGTCCTGGCGGCACTGCCCGCGACCTTGCCGGTGCAGGTGCGCTATCGCACGCCTTACTGGGTGACGATCACCTTGCGCGCGGCAGCCGAGGCCTGAACCCGCGCTGTTACAAAAAAGTGGAGGGCCAGCTGTCCGATTCGGATTTCACGAGGGTCATGGTCTGTAGAGGCAAACGAATGCCGACACCTTTTGGATCGAAAGGACGACCATGGCTTATCTCCCCGCCGGCCGCGCAAGCGGCTCCCGACCAGCCCGAGGCCTGCAATGCCGCATGACGCATCTAGCCGCCGCCGTGCAGGCCGCCCTGGCGCTGTCCGCGCTGTCCGCCGCCTTGCTGCCCGCAAGCGCCGCGTGGGCGCAATCCGCGCAGCAGACGCAGGCGCGCGGCTATCGCATTCCCGCGGGCACGCTGGCCGAGGCGTTGCCGCGCTTTGCCGACAGCGCGGGCGTGACGGTGCTGTTCGACGCGGCGCTGGTGGGCCAGCGCCGCACGGCGGGGCTCGATGGGGTCTATTCCGTGAATGAGGGCTTTGCGCGCTTGCTGGCGGGCAGCGGCCTGGGCGTGCAGGAGCGCGGCGCCCGCGTCTACGTGTTGCAGGCATTGCCCGCGGATGTGACGCAGTTGGCGCCCGTCCAGGTGGAAGGCGAGGGCGCGCCGGTCGCGCCGGCCTGGGAAACCAGCACCGACCGCAAGCGCCTGGACGAACTTCAAGTCAAGAACTGGAGCGATTTCGGCAAGCGCGCCGAGCCCGGCGTGAGCTTCAACCGCACGACCAACAGCATCAACATCCGCGGCCTGGATCAGGATCGCGTGCTGACGCGCGTGGACGGCATCCGCCTGCCGTGGCTGGACGACGGCGCGCGCGGCCTGAAGGGCGGGCTGGAAGCGGTGGATTTCAACAGCCTGTCGCGGCTGGACATCGTGCGCGGCGCCGACGCCAGCGGCGGCGGTTCCGGCGCGATTTCCGGCACTGCCGACCTGTACACGCTGCAACCGTCGGACCTGCTGACAGACGGCAAGACCTTCGGCGCGCTGGCCAAGACCGACTACGACACGGCCGACAGCAGCTGGGGCGCCAACGCCGCCCTGGCGGGCCAGATCCACAGCAATACGTTCTGGCTGGTGCAGGCGGGCGTACGCAACGGCCATGCCCTGGACAACCGCGGCGACGTGGGCGGCTACGGACCCAAGCGCAGCGAACCCAGCCCGGAAGACTACGACCAGCGCAGCTTCCTGCTGAAGCTGCAGCAGCGCGTCGAAGGCGGCCACCGCTTCGGCCTGACCGGCGAATACTTCAAGCGCAACGCCGACATCGACAATATGTTCGAGCAGGGCGCGGGCACCAGCTATCTGTACGGCGAGAACAGCACCCGCAAGGAAACCGAGCGCCAACGGGTGTCGCTCGATTACTCGTACAAGGCGCCCGGTGCGGACAGCCTGATCGACACGGCCACCGCGGTCGTCTACTGGCAGCGCCTGCAGCTGGACAGCTCGCTGAGCGGCGTGCGCAGCGTCGATTCCCGGGCCTACGCCATACCGGGCGATCCGTTCCGTTACGGCTATCCCAGCGGGCCTTATGGCCGCAGCAACTCCATCCGGCAGACCATGTTCGGCGCCAATGCCGAAGTCACCAAGCGCCTGGCGGGCGCCTCGGTGTCGCAGTTGTGGACCGTAGGCGGGGAGTGGTATGGCAACAAGACCGAGCAGTATTCCGGGGGCTACGACAATTGTCCCGTGATCCCTCCCGGCGCACCGCGGCCGATTTTCGGCCCGCGCCTGTGCGACATGCTGCACACCAACCAGGCCGATGTGCCGCAATCCAAGGGCAATCAATGGGCCCTGTGGGTGCAGGACGAATTCAGCTTCGCCGACGGCCGCTACACCATCATGCCGGCGCTGCGCTACGACCACTACGAACAGAAGCCGCAGTCCACGGCCAGCTACGAAAGCAACCCGAACGCAGGCGCGCTGCCGCCGTCCAACAGCGGCAGCCGTTTCTCGCCCAAGCTGCTGGCCACCTGGAAGGCCGCGGATGAGCTGAGCCTCTACGCGCAATACGCCTACGGTTTCAAGGCGCCCAGCCCGACCCAGCTCTACACCAACTACGGCGGCCCCGGCACCTACCTGCGCGTGGGCAATCCCTATCTGAAGCCCGAAACCAGCAAGGGCTGGGAGCTGGGCGCCAAGATCGGTTCCGATTCCCTGGGCGGCGCGGTATCGTTGTTCGACAACCGCTACCAGAACTTCATCGATGGCGACGTGCCGCTGAACGCGTCCTCGCCCCAGTGGCAGCCGGGCTGGGCCGGACAGTATCCCTTGGGCGTGACCGGCAACGTCAATCGCGCCAAGGTGCGCATCTATGGCGCCGAAGCCAGCGCGCACTGGAAGTTTTCGCCAGGCTGGCGCACCTGGGGCTCGCTGGCGTGGGCCGTGGGCAAGGACGAGAGCACGGGGCAGTACCTGAACTCGGTGGCGCCGCTGAAGGCGGTGCTGGGCCTGGGCTACGGCCGCGACGTGTGGGGCGTGGACGCCATGCTGACTACCGCCCTGAAGCGCGACAAGGTCGAGTATCCCGAGGCCACGGCCACGGCGCGCAATCCCGATTTCCAGGCGCCCGGCTACGGCGTGGTGGACCTGATGGGCTATTGGCGTCCGGCCGCGGTGAAGGGGCTGCAGGTGCAGGCAGGCGTTTTCAATCTGTTCGACAAGAAGTATTGGGAGGCCATCAACGTGCCGACCGCCGGCGCCATCGCCATTCCGCGGCCGGTCGATTGGTACACGGAACCGGGACGCAGCCTGCGCGTCTCACTGACATACCAGTATTGATCCTGACCCGCCGCCGGTCCGGGCAATGCCGGGACGGCGGCGGTCTACGCAAACCTTAGCAACGGCCGGAGGGCCCACGATGAGCAACACCGATTTCATGTCCCGCGCCCAGGAACTGCGCGCTCGCAACGAGGCCCTGGCCGCCTCGCAACCCAAGCTGCGCGCCCGCAACCTGGCGCAATCGCTGGGAGTGTCCGAAGCCGAGTGGGTCGCGGCCGAATGCAGCGGCCTGAAGGCCACCGCCCTGCACGGCACGCCCCAGGAGATCTTCCGCGAACTGGGCACGCTGGGCCCGGTCATGGCGCTGACGCGCAACGACTGGTGTGTGCACGAGCGTCACGGCGTGTATGAGGACATCCAGGCCGACGGTCCGGTAGGCCTGGTGCTGGGGCCGGACATCGACCTGCGCGTTTTCTTCACGGCCTGGAAGTCGGCCTGGGCGGTCGAGCAGGACGGCCGCCACAGCCTGCAGTTCTTCGACGGCGCGGGCGTGGCGGTGCACAAGGTCTACCGCACCGACGCCACCGATGCCTCCGCCTACGATGCCCTGGTCGCCAAGTTCGCGGGCGAGGCGCAATGGCCCGAGACCCAGCCCTATGCGCCCGCCGCCGACGCCGACCGGGTCGAGGACGGCGCGCAGTGGCGCGAGGCCTGGCTGGGCATGCAGGACACGCACGAATTCTTCCCCCTGCTGCGTAAGTTCAAGGTGTCGCGCCTGGCCGCCCTGGCGGCCGCGGGCGAGGACCTGGCGCAGCAGGTGCCGGCCGATGCCGTCGAACGCATGCTGGAATCCGCGGCGCAGTCCGGGCTGTCCATCATGTGCTTCGTGGGCAACCGCGGCATGATCCAGATCCATACCGGCCCGGTGCAGCAATTGCGCCGCACCGGCCCCTGGTACAACGTGCTGGACCCCAAGTTCAACCTGCACCTGGACACCACCGCCATCGCGTCCGCCTGGGTGGTGAACAAGCCGACCACGGACGGCTGGGTCACCTCGCTGGAGCTGTATTCCGCCACCGGCGACCTGATCGCGCAGTTCTTCGGCGAGCGCAAGCCCGGCAAGCCGGAGCTGGCGCAATGGCGCGAACTGATGATCAGCCTGTGCAGCGTGCCGCTGGCCGCCTGAGCCCATAAGGACGTAGCGATGAAAAAATGGTTGGCAATGGCGGCGGGCTGGGCAATCGCGCTCGGCGCGTACGCGGCGCCGCCCGCCCGGGTGGTGACCCTGGGCGGCACCGTGACCGAGATCGTGTATCAGCTGGGGCAGGGCGACAAGCTGGTGGGAGACGATCTCTCCAGCCTCTATCCCGAGGCCGCGACCAAGCTGCCGCGCGTCGGCTACTACCGTTCGGTACCGGTGGAAGGCGTCTTGTCGCTCAAGCCCGATCTGGTGCTGGCTTCCGAGCAGGCCGGACCGCCGGACGCGCTCAAGCGCCTGGCGGATGTCGGCGTGCGCGTCGTCACCGTGTCGGACGCGCCGTCGGTGGATTCGCTCAAGTCGCGCATCCGCAGCATTGCCGATGCGCTGGGCGTGGCGCCGGCGGGCGAACGCATGGTGGAAGACGTCACGCGCGAGCTCGCGCGCGCCGAGGCGGTACCCGCGACGCGCGCGCGGGCGCTGCTGCTGATCAATCGCACAGGCTCGCCGCAAGGCGCCGGCCGCGACACCGCCGCCAACGAAGTCATGCACCTGGCGGGGCTGGTGAACGTGCTGCAAGACCAGCATGGCTACAAGCCCTTGTCGGCCGAGGCCATGGGGGCGCTGGCGCCCGACCTGATCATCGTGACGCAGGCATCGCTGGACGCCGGCGGCGGCATGGACGCCTTCCTGCGCATGCCTGGCATCGCATCCACCCAGGCGGCCGCGAAGCGGCGCGTCGTCGTGATGGACGACCTGCTCATCCTGGGCATGGGACCGCGCCTGCCGCTGGCGCTGACCCAGCTCAAGCAGGAGGTTGCGCATGTCATGGCGCGTTAGCGCGCCGCTGGCGTTGGGCCTGCTGGCAGCGGCCCTGATGCTGGCCGTGGTGGCCGCCACCGCCAACGGCGCGGTGGCGATCCCCTTGCGCGAGCTGCCGTCCCTGCTGTGGGGCGCGCCCACGCCGGAGACTGCCCTGTGGCGCAATGTGCTGATCGACATCCGCTTGCCGCGCGTGCTGTTCGCGCTGGTGGCGGGCGCGGGCCTGGCGGTGTCCGGCGCGGCCATGCAGGCGCTGTTCCGCAATCCGCTGGCCGAACCCGGCCTGATCGGCATCTCGGCGGGCGGCGCGCTGGGGGCGGTGGCCGCCATCGTGCTGACGTCCGGCGGCTTCTGGATCACCGCGCCTGCCGCCTTCGCCGGCAGCCTGCTGGCCACGCTTTGCGCCTACGCGGTGGGCCGGCGCGTGCCGGGCGTGGCGGGCCTGTTGCTGGCAGGCGTGGCCATCACGGCCATGGCGTTCAGCCTGATCGGCCTGTTCACCTTCGTCGCCACCGACGCGCAGCTGCGCGACCTGACGTTCTGGAACATGGGCAGCCTGGGCGGCGCGAACTGGAAGGTGCTGGCCTTCCTGGGACCCTGGGTGCTGCTGGTAAGCCTGTGGCTGATGAGCCAGTGGCGCGTCATGAACGCGCTGCTGCTGGGCGAGCGCGAGGCCCAGCATCTGGGCTACACGCTCAAGCGCGTGCGGGCCAGGCTGGTGCTGGCCAGCGCGCTCATCGTCGGGCCCCTGGTCGCCGCCACGGGCACCATTGTCTTCGTCGGCCTGGTGGTGCCGCACCTGGTGCGCATGACACTGGGCGCCAATCACCGCTGGCTGCTGCCTGCGACCATCCTGGCCGGCGGCCTGGCGCTGATCCTCGCGGATTGGCTGGCGCGTACCGTGGTGGTGCCGGCGGAGCTGCCTATCGGCCTGGTGACGGGCCTGGTGGGCGGGCCGTTCTTTCTGTGGCTGCTGGCGCGCGGACGGAGGATAGGATGACGCTAACCGCGCAAAACGTGACGGTGAATCGCGGCGCAGCGCGCATTCTCACCGATGTATCGCTGGACATTCGTCCGGGAGAAGTCGTGGGCCTGCTGGGGGCCAACGGCGCCGGCAAATCCACCTTGCTGGGCGTGTTGTCAGCGGAATTGCCTGCCGATGCGGGCCAGCTGAGTCTGGGCGAAACCTCGCTTGCCGCCATGCCGCACCGGCAGCAGGCGCGCCGCCGCGCCGTGCTGCCGCAAAAGCCGGGGCTGACCTTCGACCTGAGCGTGCGCGAGGTGGTCGCCATGGGCGCCTATCCGTTCCCGGAGTTGGCGCCATCCGTGGTGGACGCGCTGGTGACGCAAACGCTGGGCGAGGCCGACGCCGCGCATCTTGCCGGGCGGCGCTATCCCGAGCTGTCCGGCGGCGAACAGCAGCGCGTCCAGTTCGCCCGCGTACTGGTTCAATGCCATGCCGCGCGCGAACGCGACGAGCCGCGCTACCTCTTGCTGGACGAACCCACCGCCAGCCTGGATCCCAAGCACCAGGGCGACCTGCTGCGGCGCTCCTGGGAGCTGGCCCATGCCGGCAATACGGGTGTACTGGTGATCCTGCACGACATGAATCTGGCCGCCCGCTGGTGCGACCGCCTGCTGCTGCTCAGCGGCGGACGCGGCATCGCCCAGGGGACGCCGGCAGAGGTCCTGACGCCGGCCAATCTGTATCTGGCCTACGGTATCGACGCGCAGGTGATCGCGCATCCCCTGCAGGCCGGCCGCCTGCTGGTGCTGATGGCGTGACTCGGGCTGCGGGGCCGGTAAAATAGGCGTTACGCTGGTATTCGCCTTTTTCAACATTTACCCAACAGGACCCCGTGTCATGCCTACTTTTGACGTCGTCTCCGAAGTCGACAAACACGAACTCTCCAACGCTGTCGATCAAGCCAACCGCGAACTGGCCACCCGCTTCGATTTCAAGGGCACCGACGCCAAGTTCGAGCTCGACGAATTTGTCGTGACCCAGGTCGCTTCCAGCGCCTTCCAGCTCAAGCAGATGCTGGACATCCTGCGCGGCCGCCTGTCGGCCCGCGGCATCGATGTGCGCTGCCTGGACGTGGCCGATCCCCTTGAAAACCTGGGTGGCGCCCGCCAGAAGGTCACCATCAAGCAAGGCATCGAGCAGCCGGTGGCCAAGAAGCTCATCGCCGCCATCAAGAACGCCAAGCTCAAGGTGGAATCGCAGATCAACGGCGACAAGCTGCGCATCAGCGGCAAGAAGCGCGACGACCTGCAGACCGCCATCGCGCTGCTGAAGAAGACCGACGTCGACCTGCCGCTGCAGTTCGAAAACTTCCGCGACTGATCCGCCCCGCGCCAGGGTGCCGCGCACCCTGCGGACCTGGAGGGGCCATGGGACATTCCAACGAGTTGCAGCTGGTCGTCGAACTGGTGCGCGCCGGCGGCATGTCCGCCGCCGCCCGCGAGCTGGGCGTCACGCCGGCCGCGGTCAGCAAGCGGCTGGCCCAGATCGAGGCGCGGCTGGGCGTGCGCCTGGTCAATCGCAGCACGCGACGCCTGAGCCTGACCGCGGAAGGCGAGGTCTACCTGGAGAACGCCCGCCGCATCCTGGGCGAGATCGAAGACCTGGACCAGTTGATCGCCAGCCGCCAGGACAGTCCGCGCGGCCTGCTCAAGATCAACGCGCCGCTGGGTTTCGGCCGCAGCTACATCGCGCCCGCGATTGCGGAGTTCGCTCGGAAATATCCCGAGGTGTCGCTGCAATTGCAGCTGACCGACAGCCCGGCCGACTTCGTGCAGGACGCCGTCGATGTGGCCGTGCGCTTCGGCGACCTGCCCGACACCCGCCTCATCGCCCGCAAGATCGCGCCTAACCGGCGCCTGGTCTGCGCGTCGCCGGGCTACCTGAAGGCCCACGGAGTGCCTGCCACGCCGCATGACCTGGCGCGGCACCAGTGCATCGTGCTGCGGCAGAATGAAGCTGCGTACGGCCTGTGGCGTTTCACCAAGGGACGCCGCAGCGAGACCGTGAAGGTGCGCGGCAACCTCAGCAGCAATGACGGCGAAGTGACGCTGACCTGGGGCCTGGCCGGCCTGGGCATCCTGCAGCGCGCCGAATGGGATCTGGCGCGCTATCTGCGCAGCGGCAGGCTGGTGCAGGTGCTGGAAGACTACGCCTTGCCGCAAGCCGACATCTACGCTGTCTTTCCGGAACGGCACCACCTGTCGGCCAAGGTGCGCGTGTTCGTGGACTTCCTGGTGGCGTATTTCCGCAAGGGCGCGGAAGACCAGTGGTGAACCCGGGCCGCGCTCAGGCCGTCCACAGGTGCTGCGCCGCGTAGGCGCGCCAAGGCCGCCAGGTTTCGGCGCGGGCCAGCAATTGCGCCGGGGTATAGGTCCGCGCTTCCAGTCTTTCGAGTCCGCGGATCAGGCCGATGTCGGCGGACGGAAACGCGTCCGGCTCGCGCAACTGGCGCAGCGCGATGTATTGCGCCGTCCATTCGCCCACGCCGCGTATCGTGCGCAGCCGGCGCACTGCGTCTTCCAGGCCGCCGGCGGCATCGAACAGATGCTTGTCCGCCACTGCCGCCGCGGCGACCGCCGACAAGGTGGCCGCGCGGCTGCGCGGCATGCCCAGCGACGCAAGCTCGGCCGGCGCCACGGCTTCAGGCAAGGGGAACACATGCGTCAGCGCGCCTTCGGGACGGGTCATGGCGGCGCCGTGCGCGGCCACCAGCTTGCCGGCCAGGCGTATGGCCGCAGCCACCGTGATCTGCTGCCCGAGCACGGCGCGCATGGCCAGCTCGAAGCCGTCCCAGGCGCCAGGCACGCGCAGGCCGGGCCGCGCGCGGATCAGTTCGGTCATGACGGGATCGCTGGCGAACTGCGCGGCGATGGCGACCGGATCGCTGGCCAGATCGAAGACGCGGCGCAGGCGCGCGATGATGGCCGGCAGCGCTTGCAGCCGGGGAAAGCGCACCGTGGCCTCGAGCGCATCGCCGCGGCCCGGGCGCACCGTCACCGTGCCCTGGCAGCCGTCCAGCAGGACAGTGCGCGCATAGCTGTCGTCCGTGACGTGTTCGATGCCGGGAATCGCGCGCAGCCGCAGGAAAGCCAGCATGGCGTCCCAGTCATAGGGCGGACGGTAGCGCAGCAGTAACTTGATCTCGCCTTCCTGCGCCGCGGAAACTTCCGGCTTGCCGGAGCGCCGCAGCTCGCCCGGGGCGCGCGCGAACAGGTCATGGAAGATCTCGTTGAAGCGGCGGATGCTGCCAAAGCCCGACGCGAAAGCGATCTCCGCCATCGGCAGCCGGGTTTCGTGGATCAGCTGCTTGGCCAGCAGCACGCGCCGCGTCTGGGCCACGGCCACGGGCGAGGCGCCCAGGTGCTGGCGGAACTGGCGCCGCAACTGGCGTTCGCCCACGCCCAGGCGCTGCGCCAGCGCGTCCACCCCGTCCTCGTCCAGCGCGCCCAGTTCGATCAGTTGCAGCGCGCGCGCCACGCTGTCGGGCAGTTCATGCCCGGGTCCGACTTCCGGCGCGGTCTCGGGTCGGCAGCGCAGGCAGGGGTGATAGCCGGCTTCCTGCGCCGCCGCCGCGGTGGCGTAGAACGTGACGTTCTTCGACAATGGCGTGCGCGCGGGGCAGACCGGGCGGCAATAGATGCGCGTGGTCTTCACTGCCGTGAAGAAGCGGCCGTCGTAACGGGAGTCGCGCACTTGGATGGCGCTGTAGCAGGCGTCGTGGTTCAGGTCCATGGAATCATGCTAACGCCGCGGCGGGCGTCGGATCTAGCGGTTTTCGGACAGTGTTGTGGATGCGGCATTCCTGTCCGAAAACCGCCAGCGCATGGCTCGCTCCCCCGCCTATATTGTTTGCGTCGATCATCGCAGGAGGCCATTCCATGCCAGCCCGTACCCAGACATTTCTGCTTGAACGCGTACCCACGCCCATCGGCCTGATGCTGGTCCTGAGCGACGAGCAGCGGCGCCTGCGGGCGGTCGACTGGGAAGACTACGAAGCGCGCATGCATCTGTTGCTGCGCAGGCAGTACCGCCATCAGAACGTGGCGCTGCGCGATGCGGCCCAGGCCTCGCCCGCGCGGCGCGCGCTGCTGGATTACTTCGACGGCGACGTGCGCGCCATCGACGCGCTGGATGTGGCCACGGGCGGCACGGACTTCCAGCGGGAAGTGTGGCGGGCGTTGCGCGAAGTGTCGGGCGGCCAGTCGATCAGCTATGGCGCGCTGGCGCATCGCATTGCGCGTCCCGCAGCCGTGCGAGCGGTGGGCGCGGCCAATGGGGCGAATCCCATAGGCATCGTCGTGCCTTGCCACCGCATCGTGGGCGCTGACGCCGCCCTGACCGGTTACGGCGGCGGACTGCACCGCAAGCGCTGGCTGCTGGATCACGAGCAGAGATGGCTTGAAAATTCTTGTGACAGGGTTGAATAGATTTGTAGCTTGTTAAGCATCTGATGGGCATATCATGCGTCCCCTTCAGAGCAACCCGCAACAGGAAACAAAGATGTTTATGCCGCGCCCCTTGCGCATGTCCGCAGTTCTGGCCGTCACGCTGGCGCTCGCCGCGTGCGGCGACGATAGCGCCAAGAAGGAAGCGAAAGCGCCCGAGGCGGCCACCGCCCAGGCCGAGATCACCAAGTACAACCAGTACGTCGACACCGCCAACAGCATTTCCACGACTTTCGAGCAGGCGCTGGAACGCTACGAGGCCTATGCCGTCCCGGCGCTGAAGGAAGGCAAGCCGCTCAAGGATTTTGTCATCAGCAATGATTCGACGATCCAGCGCACCAAGGAGAAGCTCGACCGCGCGCTGGCGATGACGACGCCCATCGCCGAGATCGACGGGCCGGCCAAGGAATTCTCGGATGCGTTGGGCAAGCTGGCGCCGCTGAGCCACGAACTGCAGAACTATGCCGCAGCCAAGACCTTCCTGTCCGACAACGGCGCGCTGGCGCGCGAGAAGAGTCCGGCGTATGTCGCGGCGCTGACCGAAGTCGTGAAGGCGGAGAACGGCTTCTACCGCGGCATCTCCATCAAGGACACGGCCAACACCAAGGAAGCCTTCGAGAAAGCCAAGAAGGACACGGTCGCCTACTACCGCGCCGGCATGGTCTATTACGGCAAGGCCACGATGGACAAGGCCTCGGGCGTGTTTGAGGGCAAGGGCCTGGGCGCCGACCAGGACGCGTTCAAGCAGGAGCTGGACAAGATGAACGAAATGGCGCTGGGCTTCGACAAGAAGACGCGTGAAGCCGACGCCAAGGGCTGCTCCGGCATGATGATGAACGTCAACGGCTTCCTGGCCTCCGGCCGCAAGATCCTGGAACACACCAACAATGGCCGCTACAAGGAAGACGCCGCGCGCACCGGCGCGTTCAAGATGATGCGTCCCACCATCGAAGACGACGCCAACAGCCTGCGCCAGAACTTCAACAACCTGATCTCCGACCTGAACATCGGCCGCTGCTGATCGCAGCGCGCCCGCGGCTGGTTCATGGCCGCAACCTGACACAGCGCCCCATGCGGGCGCTTTTTTTCATGTGCGTCCGGCTTCTCCGTCTGCCACCTTCAACTCCAGGTAAAAGATGTTGTGAATTCCACGGCGCCCGCAGGCCGCGGGCCTCAGTACAGTGCCGACAGCATCTCACCAGCAAGGAGCCCAGTCGGCACATGAAGACCTATCGCATCGCAACCATCCCCGGTGACGGCATCGGCAAGGAAGTAATACCCGCCGGACAGCGCATCATGCAGGAACTGGCCCGGGACGGCGGCCTGAGTTTCGAGTTTGAGGATTTCGACTGGGGCGGCGACTACTACCGCAAGCACGGCGTGATGATGCCGGCCGACGGCCTGGATGCGCTGCGCGGCAAGGACGCCATCCTGTTTGGTTCTGCCGGTGATCCGCACATTCCCGACCACATCACCCTGTGGGGCTTGCGGCTGAAGATCTGCCAGGGCTTCGACCAGTACGCCAACGTCCGTCCGACGCGCATCCTGCCCGGCATCGACGCGCCGCTCAAGCGCTGCGCGCCGGGACAGCTGGATTGGGTCATCGTGCGCGAGAACTCCGAAGGCGAATACTCCGGCGTGGGCGGCCGGGTCCACCAGGGCCATCCGCTGGAAGCCGCGACCGACGTGTCCATCATGACCCGCGCGGGCGTCGAACGCATTCTGCGCTTCGCCTTCAAGCTGGCGCAATCCCGTCCGCGCAAGTTGCTGACGGTAGTCACCAAGTCCAATGCGCAGCGCCACGCCATGGTCATGTGGGATGAGATCGCCATGGAGGTGAGCCGCGAGTTTCCGGACGTGACCTGGGACAAGGAACTGGTCGACGCGGCCACCGCCCGCATGGTGAACCGCCCCGCCTCGCTGGACACCATCGTCGCCACCAACCTGCACGCCGACATCCTGAGCGACCTGGCGGCGGCGCTGGCCGGCAGCCTGGGTATCGCGCCCACCGGCAACATCGACCCGGAACGCCGCTATCCCTCCATGTTCGAACCCATCCACGGATCGGCTTTCGACATCATGGGCAAGGGCCTGGCGAACCCGGTCGGCACCTTCTGGTCCGTGGTCATGCTGCTGGAGCACCTGGGCGAAACGCAGGCCGCCGCGCGGCTGATGCAGGCGATCGAAAGCGTGACTGCCGATCCTTCTCTGCACACGGGCGACCTGGGCGGAACCGCCACCACGGAGCAGGTCACGGCGGCCGTGTGCGCGAAGCTGGCGGCTGCGGACAGGGCCAAGGCCGCATAGGCGAAGCAAACCCGAAGCGGGATCGGGGCGCAAGACCCCAGGCCCGCTGCGGGATCCACGAGAACAAGCGAATTCCATTCGTACCGAGGAGACAAGCATGCACAAGAGAACGATACCTGCGCGCATCCTGGCGCTGGCCTGCCTGGCGGGCCTGTCCTTCGCCGGCGGCGCGCAGGCGCAGGGCTATCCGGCCCGGCCCGTGAACCTGGTCGTGCCGTTTCCGGCCGGCGGCACCACCGACGTGCTGGCGCGCGCGCTGGGCCAGGAGCTGGCCAAGAGCCTGGGCCAGCCGGTGGTGGTGGAGAACAAGCCAGGCGCGGGCTCGACCCTGGGCGCGGACTACGTGGCCAAGGCCGCGCCCGACGGCTACACGCTGCTGATGGGCGCCGTGCACCACACCATCGCGACCAGCGTCTATAAGAGCCTGCATTACGACTTCCAGAAGGATTTCGCGCCGGTGACCACGGTGGCCTTGGTGCCCAACGTGCTGGTGGTCAATCCCAAGCTGCCGGCGCAGGACGTGAAGTCCTTGCTGAAGCTGGCGCAAGGCCAGCCGGGCAAGCTGACCTATGGCTCGAACGGCATGGGCACGGGGCAACACCTGATTGGCGCGCAGTTCGAAAAGGAAGGGCATGTGCAGTTGCTGCACGTGCCCTACAAGGGCAGCGGGCCGCTCACCACCGACCTGCTGGGCGGCCAGATCGACATGTCCTTCGACACGGTGACGCCGGTGCTGGCACACATCCAGAGTGGCAAGCTGCGCGCGCTGGCTGTCACCACCAATCAGCGTTCGGCCGCGTTGCCCGATGTGCCGACCATGGAGGAGGCCGGTCTGAAGCCCTTCAACATGGGGACCTGGTTTGGCGTGCTGGCGCCGGCGGCCACGCCTGCGGACGTGGTCGGGCGCCTGAATGCCGAGATGGTCAAGATCATCCGTTCGCCCGACTTCTCGCGGCGGATGGCCGAGATCGGCGCTGTGCCTATCGGCGATACGCCTGCCGAGATGAAGGCGCGCATCGGCACGGATACCGAGAACTACGCCAAGCTGGTCAAGGACGCCAAGGTCGCGATCAACTGAGCGCGGCGTTCGTTCAGGCGCGGATCCAGCCGCGCGCGATCGGCAGGGCCAGGACCTTGCGGTACAGCCCCTGCGTCAGGCCCGTTAGCGGTTCGCCGCAGCGGCGCCACGCCATTGCGGTCAGCGCGGCGGCCACCGGCGCCAGCAGGAGTCCGCCCAGGATGTCCAGCGGGAAATGCACGCCCAGGTAGACGCGGGAAGCGCCCACCAGCACGGCCGCGGCCAGCGCCAGCCAGCCCCAGCCGGCCCAGCGCCGGTCATAGATCAGCGCGAACGCCAGCGTGGCGATGATGATGGTGTGGTTGCTGGGAAACGACGACGTCGCCTTGTGCGGGAAGAAGGCGTGTCCCAGGCCGATGACGAAGGGCCGCGCATGCGGCCACAGCGCGCCGCACAGGTAGCTTGCGAACAGCGCCACGGCGATGCTCGCCAGCGCCTTCAGCGCGACCTCGCGCTGCGGCCGGCCGCCCCACAGCCACAGGGCGGCCAACACGACCGGCACCAGCAGGATCAGCCGGTTCGCCACCAGCATGGCGGCGTGGATCTGCCAAACCGGAGTGGCCGGGTCGGCGTTGATCGAGAGAAAAAGGGACTGGTTGAGGCTTTCAAGGGAATTCATGACTTGTCATCGCGGCGTAATGAAACGATTGCCGCGATGGTAATGATCCCAGCCGTCAGTCCGCTTACAAAAGGCCGCGGACTGCGTCCTTTTACTTCTGGATGCGTTTGCCCTGCGCGTCGATCACGGCTTCGCCGTCTTCCTTGGCGAAGGCGCCTTGCTGCGGGGCGGGCAGGATGTCCAGCACCAGTTCCGACGGGCGGCACAGGCGCGCGCCCAGCGGCGTAGCGACAAAGGGGCGGTTCAGCAGGATGGGGTGCTGCTCGATCGCGTCCAGCAGCGCGTCGTCCGAGAGGGAAGCGTCGTCCAGGCCCAGTTCCAGGTAAGGCGTGCCTTTCTCGCGCAGGGCCTCGCGCACGCTGACGCCGGCCTTCTTGAAGAGTGCCTTCAAGGTGGCGCGCGAGGGCGGCGTTTCCAGGTACAGCACGACCTCCGGTTCGATGCCGGCGTTGCGGATCATGGCCAGGGTGTTGCGCGAGGTGCCGCACTTGGGGTTGTGATAGATGGTTACGTCGGACATGGAAGCTCCTCTTTCCGGTAGATCGTCATGCAAGGCTGTGAGCATAGTGCATCCGCGCCGGCGCTTCAGGCCCGAAGCTTCTTGCCCAGCCGCCGCCAGCCTATCACCGCGCCGGTCAGGCTGAGCGCCGCGCCGCCCAGGCTCAGGAACACCAGGAGGGCGTCCCACAGCGGACGGCGCGACAAGAGGCCGGTCCAGTCCCAGCTATGCAGAAAGGCAAACAGCCAGCGGCTGGTGCGCGAACCGCTGTCCTGCCGGCTCACGATCTGTCCCGTGCGCGGGTCCAGATAGACCCAGGTCGCCTGCGGATCGTCATAGGTCAGCCGCCATACGGGTAGCGGCTTCTCGACATGGCCAAGCATCGCGTGCTCGTCGCGGGCGTAGTAATAGAAGTCGTAGGCCTGCAGCGTTTCGGCGCTGGCGAGCCGGGCGCCGGGGACCAGCCGGGCGGCGGCGGCGCGCAGGGCCGCCGGGTCGAACGTGTAGGGCTGCGCGTTGCCGGCCGACAGCACCAGCGGGGCGCCTGCGGCGCTGCGCGCCAGCACCACGTCCTGGCCGTCGGCGCGGGCCCAGCGCAATTCGCGCGGGGCGGCGGGCAGGGCTGCGATCAGTTCCCCGGGCGTGGCCAGCGTGTTCCCGGGCGCGCCGGCATAGGCTCCCTGGGCCAAGGGCGGCGCTCCGCTGCTGAACAGCTTCCACGGATTCATCGACATCAGTCCGCTGAAGATCCAGGTGATGGTGATGGCCGCGAACAGCAGGCCGCTCAGGTGGTGCCAGCGCATCATGTTTTCGCGGTAGGGCGAACGGCTGCCGCTGGCATAGGGCCGCGAAAAGCGCCAGCGCAGGATGCCGACCACCGTGCCCGTCACGGCCAGCAGCACGCCTGCGACCGACAGCCACACCACGATGTCGTGCCACCAACCGTCCAGCGCATTGCCGCGGAACGGATACAGCCAGTGGATCCAGGCGCCCGCGTAGTTCCAGACGCGTTCGGCGCGGGTGGCGTCCAGCACCACCATGCCCGTGGCGGACGAGATGTAGAGCCGCGTATGCGCGGGATCGTCCAGGTCCACCCGGTGCAGCGGCCGGTCGGGGCCGAGCGCGCGTGAATGGGTGTAGGCGTCTTCGTCCACGGTACCCAGGTAGCGGGCGGCATACTGGCCTGCCGACCAGGCACGGGCCGTGGCCAGCGCGGTCGCGGCATCGGCCGGGGGCAACAGAGCGCCGCTGGCGGCGTCCACCATCCTGGGCGCGCGGCGCGCCTCGCCGGGAATCACGTAGACCGGCGCGCCGCCGCGGGCGGCGGCCAGCGCCATGCCGGCGGCGTCCTTGGCGCCCGCCGCCGCCAGCGCCTGCGCGGGTGTGACACTGATCGCCCCGGAATCCAGCGCGGGCAAGTGCGTCAGGCGTTCCTGCGGCGTGAGCTTGGGATAGCCCACGTACATCATCACCACGCCGGAGATGAACCATATGGCGAAGAACAGGCACAGCACGATGCCCGCCCAGCGATGGATCAGGTACAGCCAGCGCTTGGCGCGCGCCGGCAGCGGCGGCCCGGCGCGATGGCGGGCGGAGGAGGGTAGCGTCGTGTTCATGGCGGTCTGTCCTGGCGCGCCGCTCAGAAGCGGGCCTGCAAGGTGAGCTCGAACGAGCGGGGCGCGCCCAGGTAGTACATGGTCGGCGTTGCGTTCGCGGCATAGACCTTGTCGGTCAGGTTGCGCACGCGCGCCGTCACGCTGAGGTTGCGGTTGATCCGGTGCGACAGCGCCGCGTCGAACACGGTGTAGGACGGCGTCCAGACGCTGTTGGCGGCGTCCGCGTACATGCGGCCCACGTAGCGCGCGGCCATGCTGGCGGTCCAGTCGGGCAGGAAGGCATAGTCCAGCCAGACGTTGGCCAGGCGGCGCGGAGTGTTGGTGGGCACGTTGCCGTTGCGCGAGACCGCCACGCCGCCCACGGACTGCGAGAAGTCGTCGTACTTGGGATCGACGAAGGCGACATTGCCCTGCAGGGATAGCTGGGAGGTCAGCTGCAGGCCGCCGGCAAGCTCGATGCCGCGCGCCGATTGCGCGCCCACGGGCACGCTGACGCCGGGATTGTTAGGGTCCGAGGTCGCCATGTTCTTGCGCTTGATCTCGTAGAGCGCCACGGTGGCTGAACCGCGGCCGTCCCAGAAGTTGAACTTGCCGCCCACCTCGGCCTGCCTGCCGGTGGTGAGCTTGTCATTGTTCAGCACGTCGGCGAACGAGGCGGTGGCCAGGATGCCCGAGGGAGGATCGGCCGCGGTGGCGTACTGCGCGTACAGCGAGGCCTCCGGACTCAGCTCCCAGTTCACGCCCAGCCGTCCGGTCAGCGGCGAGTAGCTGCGCTGCGCGCTGGCGGGCGAGGCGGCGGTGACGGCGCGGCGATTGGTCAGGTCCATGTCGATGAAGTCCTTGCGCAATGCCGACACGATGGCCACGCCCGGCAGCACCGTGGTGCGGTTCTCCATCGTCAGCGCCAGCGTGCGGATGCGGTTGTCGCGGTCGGCGACGTGGCCGCGCTTCATGCCGGGGATGTCGTAGAAATCGCCGGCCGAAAAGTCGTAGGGATCCACTGCGTCGACCTGGCCGGGCAGGCTGGTCGGATAGCGCGTGATCTTGTTCTGGCTGACGTCCACGCCGAAGGACCAGTCGCTGGGCAGGCCGGCCAGGGTGGAGCGGTACAGGCCCTCGACGCGGTTGCCTATCAGGCTTTGTTCGTGCCGTTGCAACAGCGCTCCGGAACGCAGCACCAGGCTGTTGCCCGCGTTCAGGCGGTAGTTCTCCAGATTGCGATAATCGCGCTCGGCGCGATAGTAGTAGAGCGTGTTCTTGAAGGTCAGATTGGAGCCGGCGCGCCATTCGGTCAGGGACCGCGCCCACAGCACCGACTGCTCGTACAGGCCGTCGTTGACGTTGTAGTTCTTGAAGCGCGTGCCATCCAGGATGCGGCCCGTGCCTTGCACCACGCCGTTGGCGTCGGTTTTCAGCGGCGTGCCCCAGTAGGGCCGGTCCACCTGTTCGCGCTGGTACTCAAAGGCAAAGGTCTGGGTCACGTCGGCGCCCAGGTCGGACAGTAGCGAGGCGGCCACCTGGCTGGCGCGGGAATGGTTGCCGTCGACCCAGCCGTGGCTGGAGCCGGTGTTGGCATCGATGCGCAGATAGTGGCCGCGGCCGCCGGGCTCGCCCGCCAGTTGCTGGTTCAGCCCAGCTGACAGTTGGCGGCTGTCGAACGAACCCACGCGCAGCTGGCCGTCGTAGAAGGTGTCGCGTTCGGGCAGCTTGGTGACGTAGTTGATGGCGCCGCCGACCGCGCCCGCGCCGAACAGGAAGGTGGAGGGACCGCCGATCGCTTCGACCCGGTCATAGATCCAGCTATCCACCGGCCGCGCCGCGATCGAGTCGTACTGCACGGAAATGCCGTTAAACAGTTGCGAGACCTGGCCGCCGGAGAAGCCGCGGTAGCTGACCGCGCCCGCGTTGCCCGGCGGCGAGGCGTTGTCCACGCCGGGGATGCCGCGGGCGATCTCCTGCGTGTTCAAGGATCCGCGCGCCTCGATCTGTTCGCGCGAGATCACGGTGACGCTGGCTGGCGTTTCACGCAGGGTCAGGCCCAGGCGGCTGCCCGTGCTGTCGCGCACGTTCAGGTCGATGGGGCCGTTGGGCGCGGGCTCTTCGGAGGCGGCGCCGTGCACGGTGGTGGGCGCCAGGGTGGGCACGGCGGGTTCCGTGGTCAGGGCCTGGGCGGAGCCGCTGGCGAGCGCGCCCAGCAGCAGGGTGTAGGTCGTGGTCTTCTTCATGTCTGGAACCGGTGGTCCGGCCCGCGCGCTCGGCGGCCCTCGCAAAGCGGGCGGGGCTGGCCGGGACGCATGAGCCTGAATGACGGCACGCATCCGGGCGCGCCGGGAGGCGCGGACGGAACGTGGCGGCGGGATAACAGCGGTGGACGCAAACCGGCCGCCGTCAGGCGGCGGGGCGCGCCGGCTCAGACCGCGGGCGGTGCGCGCGGCTGGGCCGCGCTCCAGGCATGAAGAGGATGGGCCGCGAGAAAGAACAGCGGCGGATACGTGATGGCGCGGCCGAGAGGGGCTGGCACGACGGGAACGGGCGCGGGCAGAATGCCCACGTCAGCGTTGGGGTTGCGGCAAAGCGGGCAATGATGGCTGTCGCCGTGATCGTCCGCCTGGGTGCCGTCATTGCTGCCGCCCGGCACCTCCAGGGTCAGGGATGCTTGCCCCGCGCCTTCGCTGGTGCAGAAGTCGACGCTGATGCGATGGGCGTTGTGGCTGGCCGGAGACAGGCTCAGTGCATGCGCCAGCGACGGCGCCAACGACGCCCACAGGATCGCGACGAGCGCGATCCACACGGCGGGGCGGGTCAGGTAGGCAGCGGAGCACATGGCGCCCGATTATATCGGAGCAGATGGGGCTGCCGTCCAGCGTTTGCCAGGAATAATCGAGGTCCGGCGCAGACCCTAAACCGACAGATGCCGCCGCACATCCTCGCCGTCGATGGCGTCGCGGTCGCCGCGCGCCACCACGACGCCGCGCGACAGCACCACGAACTGATCCGCCAGTTCGCGAGCGAAGTCGAAGTACTGTTCGCACAGCAGGATGGCGATGTCGCCGCGCTGGCGCAGCATGTGAATGACTCGGGCGATGTCCTTGATGATGGACGGCTGTATGCCTTCGGTGGGCTCGTCCAGGATGATGAGCTTGGGCTCGGCCACCAGAGCGCGGGCGATGGCCAGCTGTTGCTGCTGTCCGCCGGACAGGTCGCCGCCGCGGCGCGACAGCATGGTCCGCAGCACGGGGAACAGCTCGTACACCTCTTCCTTGATGCGGCGCGCGCGCGCCGCCGGCTTGGTCGCCATGCCCATCAGGATGTTCTCTTCCACCGTCAAGCGGGCGAAGATGTCACGGCCCTGGGGTACATAGGCCATGCCGCGCGCCGCGCGCTGGTGCGGCGCCAGGCGCGTGACGTCCGCGCCGTCGAAGGCGATGTCGCCGCGCGTCACCGGCAGCACGCCCATCACGCATTTGAGCAATGTGGTCTTGCCCACGCCATTGCGTCCCAAGAGCGCCAGGCATTCGCCCTGGCGCACGGAGAGCGACACGCCGCGCAGCGTATGGCTGCCGCCGTAGTATTGGTCGATCGTGTTCACGTCCAGCATCTCAGCGCCCCAGATAGACTTCGATGACCCGCGGATCGGCCTGCACCTTGCTCATCGGCCCTTCGGCCAGCACCGAGCCTTCGTGCAGCACGGTGACCTTGCCGTCGCCCGCGATCTGATTGACGAAATCCATGTCGTGCTCCACCACCATCAGCGAATGGCGTCCGCGCAATTCGTTGAGCAGCTCGCCGGTGCGTTCGGTCTCGGCATCGGTCATGCCCGCCACCGGCTCGTCCAGCAGCAGCAATTGCGGCTCCTGCATCAGCAGCATGCCGATCTCCAGCCACTGCTTCTGGCCGTGCGACAGCAGCCCCGCGGGCAACGCCGCTTCGGGCCGCAACCGGATCAGGTCCAGCGTCTCGCCGATCTTGTCGGCCTGTTCGCCGCTCAATCGCGCGAACAGCGTGGGCCGCACGCGCTTGTCGGTCTTCATCGCCAGCTCCAGGTTTTCGAACACGCTGTGCTGCTCGAACACCGTGGGCCGCTGGAACTTGCGGCCGATGCCGGCATGCGCGATCTGCGCTTCGTTCAGCGTGGTGAGGTCTATGCTCTGGCCGAAGTAGGCCGTGCCCGAAGTGGGCCGGGTCTTGCCGGTGATGACGTCCATCATGGTGGTCTTGCCAGCGCCGTTGGGGCCGATGATGCAGCGCAGTTCGCCCACGCCTATGTCCAGCGTCAGGTCGTTCAAGGCCTTGAAGCCGTCGAAGCTGACCGTGATGCCTTCCAGGTAAAGGATGGCGCCGTGGCTGGTGTCCAGGCCCTTGGGGCTGACGCGGCCGTAGCCGGCATCGCCGCTGGGACCGCCGTCGAGCGCGGCGGATTCGATGTGCGTGCTGCTCATGCCTTGTTCCCCTGGATGCGGGCGCAGATGCGGCGCGCCAGGCCGACGATGCCGGTGGGCAGGAACAGCGTCACCAGCACGAAGATCAAGCCCAGGGCGTACAGCCAGAATTCCGGCAGTACGCTGGTGAACCAGGTCTTCAGGCCGTTGACGGCGCCCGCGCCGATGATGGGGCCGACCAGCGTGCCGCGTCCGCCGGTGGCGACCCAGATCACCATTTCAATCGAGGTCTCGGTGGACATCTCGCTGGGGTTGATGATGCCGACCTGCGGCACGTAGAGCGCGCCGGCGATGCCGCAGAGCACCGCGGACAGGGTCCAGACGAAGAGCTTGAAGCCCAGCGGGTCGTAGCCGATGAAGCGCAGGCGGCTCTCGGCATCGCGCACGGCGGTGAGCACGCGGCCCAGTTTGCTCTGCGTGACCGCGCGCGCAAGGACCAGCGCGCCTGCCAGCGCGGCCAGCGTGATCCAGTACAGCGCGGCGCGCGTGCCGGGCGCGGTGATGTCGAAACCCAGGATGCGCTTGAAGTCGGTGAAACCGTTGTTGCCGCCGAAGCCCGTGTCGTTGCGGAAAAAGAGCAGCATCGCGGCGAAGGTCAGCGCCTGCGTGATGATGGAAAAGTACACGCCCTTGATGCGCGAGCGGAAGGCGAAGTAGCCGAACACGAAGGCCAGCACGCCCGGCACCAGCACGACCAGCAGCATGGCGTACCAGAAGTGCTCGGTAAAGGACCAGTACCAGGGGTAGCTCTTCCAGTCCAGGAACACCATGAAGTCGGGCAGGTCGCTCTGGTAGACGCCGTCGCGGCCGATGGCGCGCATCAGGTACATGCCGTGCGCATAGCCGCCCAGCGCGAAGAACAGGCCATGGCCCAAGGACAGGATGCCGGCATAGCCCCACACCAGGTCCAGCGCCAGCGCCGCCATGGCGTAGCACATGAACTTGCCCAGCAGCGCCACGGCATAGGCCGACACATGCAGCGCATGGCCGGGAGGGAAAGCGAGATTCAGCAAGGGCAGCAGCGCCAGGAGCGCCACTGCCGCTGCCAGGGCCGCCCACACCCGCCCCGAGTACAGCGGGCGGCGGGTCAGCAGATTCAGGTCAGTCAGCGCGTTCTGTTTCATTCGACGCTCCGGCCGCGAGGGGCGAACAGGCCTTGCGGCCGCTTTTGGACGAACAGCACGATGAGCGCCAGGATGGTGATCTTGGCCATGACGGCTCCGGCATAGGGCTCCAGGAACTTGTTGACGCCGCCCAGGCCCAGCGCGGCGATGACGGTGCCGGCGAGCTGGCCCACGCCGCCCAGCACCACCACCATGAACGAATCGACGATGTAGCCGCGGCCCAGGTCCGGCCCCACGTTGCCCAGCTGCGACAGCGCCACCCCAGCCAGCCCGGCGATGCCGGAGCCCAGGCCGAAGGCCAGCATGTCGACGCGGCCGGTGGGCACGCCCACGCAGTCGGCCATGCGGCGGTTCTGCGTGATGGCGCGCACGAACAGGCCCAGGCGGGTATGGTTCAGCAGCGCCCAGACCAGGAACACCACGAAGAAGGCGAAGCCGATGATGACCAGGCGGTTGTAGCTCAGCACCAGTCCGCCCAGTACCGTGACGCCGCCGGACATCCAGCCGGGATTGCTCACCTCCACGTTCTGCGCGCCGAACAGCGTGCGCACGCCCTGCATCAGGATCAGGCTGATGCCCCAGGTGGCCAGCAGCGTTTCCAGCGGCCGGCCATAGAGCCAGCGTATGACGGTGCGTTCCAGCGCCATGCCGACCAGCGCCGTCACGGCGAAGGCCAGCGGCAACGCGGCCAGCACATACCAGTCCAGCCAGCCCGGCAGCCAGGCGCGGAACGCCGTCTGCACTACGTAGGTCACATAGGCGCCTATCATCAGCAGTTCGCCATGCGCCATGTTGATGACGCCCATCAACCCGAAGGTGATGGCCAGGCCCAGCGCCGCCAGCAGCAGCACGCTGCCCAGGCTGATGCCGTAGAACAGGTTGCCGGCCCATTCGATGGTGGCCAGGTGGCGGTCGATCTGCTTGAGCGCGTGGCCCGCGGCCTCACGCACGCCGGCGTCGGGTTCCGCGTAGGCGCCGTCGCGCTCCTCGGCCAGCGCGGCCAGGGTGGGACGGAATGCGGCGTTGCGGGTGGCGCCCAGCACCTCGACCGCATGGCGCCGCTTGGCGGGATCGCCGCTTTTCAATTCCAGGTTGGCCTGCGCGATCAGCAGCGCGTCGCGCACGGCTTCGTTCTTTTCGGACGCCAATGCCTTTTCCAGCATGGGCAGGCGCGCCGGGTCTCCGGTCTGCTGCAGACGGCGCGCCGCAGCCAGGCGCTCGGCGGGCTGCTCGGAATACAGGCGCGAACCCGCCAGCGCCGCCTCGATGGCGCGCCGCAGGCGGTTATTGATACCGATGGCGCCTGCGCCTGGGGGCAGCTCGGCGGCGGCGCCCGTCGCCGCATCGATGGCGCGCGCGCCGCCGTTGCCGATCAGCACGCGGCCGTCATCGGCGGCGTAGAGCCGGTCCTCGCCCAGCGCCTGCAGCACCGCTGCCGCCTCGGGTTCGGGCAGCTGGCCCAGCGCGGCAATCGCCTGGAGCCTGGCGTCCGTGTCGTCGCCGGCCAGCGGCGCAAGCAAGGCCGGGTCCACGCCGCTTGCCGCCGCCGGGGCGGCCGCGAGCGGCAGGGACACCAGCCATGCCAGCAGGAAACGACGCAAGTAGAGTGCGATTGCCGCGATGCGCATGGCTGCTTGTTCCCGGTGCGTTAGAGACCTTGCTTGCCTTCGTTGCCCGGGATGTACGGGCTCCAGGGCTGGGCGCGGATCGGACCCTTGCTCTTCCACACCACGCTGAACTGGCCATCCGCCTTGATTTCGCCGATGTAGACCGGCTTGTGCAGGTGGTGGTTGGTCTTGTCCATCTCGATGGTGTAGCCGTCGGGCGCGTTGAATTTCTGGCCGCCCATGGCTGCGATCACCTTGTCCACGTCAGTGGTCTTGGCCTGCTCCACCGCCTGCTTCCACATATGGATGCCGATGTAGGTGGCTTCCATCGGGTCGTTGGTCACCACCGTATTCGCGTTGGGCAGGTTCTTGGCCTTGGCATAGGCCTTCCATTTCTGGATGAAGGCGTCGTTCACCGGGTTCTTGACCGACTGGAAGTAGTTCCACGCGGCCAGGTGGCCCACCAGCGGCTTGGTATCCACGCCGCGCAATTCCTCTTCGCCCACCGAGAACGCCACCACCGGCACGTCGGTGGCCTTCAGGCCGGCATTGCCCAGCTCCTTGTAGAAGGGCACGTTGGAGTCGCCATTGATGGTGGAGATGACGGCTGTCTTGCCGCCCGTGGCGAACTTCTTGATGTTGGCGACGATGGTCTGGTAGTCGGAATGGCCGAAAGGCGTGTAGACCTCGTCGATGTCGCTGTCCTTGACGCCCTTGGAATGCAGGAAGGCGCGCAGGATCTTGTTGGTGGTGCGCGGGTAGACGTAGTCGGTGCCCAGCAGCACGAAGCGCTTGGCGCCGCCGCCGTCTTCGCTCATCAGGTATTCGACGGCGGGTATGGCCTGCTGGTTGGGCGCTGCGCCGGTGTAGAACACGTTCTTCTCGAGCTCCTCGCCCTCGTATTGCACGGGGTAGAAGAGCAGGCCGTTGAGTTCCTTGAACACCGGCAGCACGGACTTGCGCGACACCGAGGTCCAGCAGCCGAAGACAACCGCCACCTTGTCCTGGGACAGCAGCTGGCGCGACTTCTCGGCAAACAGCGGCCAGTTCGACGCCGGGTCCACCACCACGGCTTCGAGCTTCTTGCCCATCACGCCGCCATTGGCGTTGATCTCGTCGATGGTCATCAGGGCCACGTCCTTGAGCGACGTTTCCGAGATCGCCATCGTGCCCGACAGCGAATGCAGGATGCCGACCTTGATGGTGTCCTCGGCGGCGAGTACCTGCGGCATCCATCCGGACATGGCCAACAGGCTCACGGCGGTCAGTTGCTTAAGGGCTAGTCTGCGTTTCATGGTGACTCCTGATTGGAATGTGCCGGCCGTGCCGGCGAGAACGATCTGAAAACACACGACAACGAGGACCTAAAAGCAAAAGGCATGCCAACCGCGCGGGCACGTGCAGTCCGCTATATGAAAGGGGGTAGACGAAGGGCGCGCCACGGATGGCGGCGCGCCAGGCGGCACGGGCCGATCTGGTGCCGCGTGCACAACATGGGTGCGCGCGCCGCCCGCTGGCGGTGCGCGCATGTGGCGCCGCGGCGATGGCTTCGTGCCGCAGGCGGCCCCTTGCCGCAGGGAATCGGGGCAGGCGCGGGGCGGCGTCCGACATGGCACGCCGATTGCTTGGGAATCCGTACTTGTATACAAGAAAGGATTCCAGCATGAACGCCGTAGCAACGCACAAAGGCCCCGTCGCCTGGACGATCGCGCAGTGGCAGGCCGCCTATCGCAATGAGGGCGCCACGCCCGAGACCTTGTTGGCCGCCTGGGCCGAACGCGGCAACGCGCCAGACAATGCCTGGATCAAGCGCGTGGACGGCGCCATGCTGGCGCGGCAGCTCGATGCCCTGCAAGGGCTGCTGGAAGCGGCCAACGGCGACCTGACGCGGCTGCCGCTTTACGGCGTGCCGTTTGCCATCAAGGACAATATCGACGCCGCCGGCTGGCCCACCACGGCGGCCTGCCCGGAATTCGCATATACGCCCGAGGAAGATGCGACCGTGGTCGCCCGCCTGCGCGCGGCCGGCGCCATCCTGGTGGGCAAGACCAACCTGGACCAGTTCGCCACCGGACTGGTGGGCACGCGTTCGCCGCTGGGCGCGGTGCCCAATACGTTCAATCCGGACTACGTCAGCGGCGGCTCCAGTTCGGGTTCGGCTTCCGTGGTGGCGCGCGGCCTGGCCGCTTTCTCGTTGGGCACCGACACTGCGGGCTCGGGCCGCGTGCCGGCGGGGTTCAACAACATCGTGGGCCTCAAGCCCACCAAGGGGCGGCTCAGCGCGGCAGGCGTGGTGCCGGCATGCCGCACGCAGGACTGCGTGTCGGTGTTCGCGCTGACGGTGGACGACGCCGAACTGGTAGCCGACATCGCGGCGGGTTGGGACGCGCGCGACCCCTATTCGCGCGCTCAGCCTGTAGGGAGCGCAAATCCTTGGCCGGCGCAACCCAGGCTGGCGATTCCCGCGCAGCTGGAATTTTTCGGCGATGCGCAGGCCGCGGCGGCGTTCGATCAGGCCGTGAGCGACCTGAAGGCCAGCGGCGCAACGGTCGAACCCATCGACTTCACGCCATTCAGCGAGCTGGCGGCGCTGCTGTACCAAGGGCCCTGGGTGGCCGAGCGCTTTGCCGCCGTGGAAGCGTTGTGGAAGCAGAACCCCGAGGCCATCCATCCGGTGGTGCGCGGCATCGTCGAACAGGCCGCCAACTACAGCGCGCTGGACGCGTTCAAAGCCGAGTACCGGCGCGCCGAGCTGACGCGCGGCATCCATCAGACGTTGGCGGGCTTTGATGCGCTGGTGGTGCCGACTACGCCCTCGATCTACACCATCGCCCAGCTCGAAGCCGATCCGGTGACGCTGAACTCGAGATTGGGGATCTACACCAACTTCACGAACCTGGCCGACCTGTCGGCGCTGGCGCTGCCCGCGGGCATGCGCGGCGACGGCCTGCCCGCGGGCATCACGCTGATCGGCATGGCTTGGCAGGACCATGCGCTGGCGCAGTTCGGACGCCAGTGGCAGGCGCGTCTGGCGCTGCCGCTGGGCGCCACCGGTGCGCCGCTGCCCGCAGCCGAGCATGCGGTCCTCCCCGCGCGTGACACGGTGCGCGTGTCGGTCGTGGGGGCGCACCTGCGCGGCATGCCGCTGAACCACCAACTGACCTCGCGCCGCGCCGTGTTCGTCGAAGCGGCGCGCACGGCCGGCGATTACCGCCTGTACGCCCTGGCCAACACCACGCCGCCCAAGCCCGGACTGGTGAAGTCCGCGAGCGGCGCGCCCATCGAGGTCGAACTCTGGGACGTACCGCTGGCCGCCTTCGGCGCCTTCGTGGCCGAGATCCCCGCGCCGCTGGGCATCGGCACGCTGGAGCTGGCGGACGGCCGCCAGGTCAAGGGATTCATCTGCGAGCCGCGCGGCCTGGAGGGCGCGCGCGACATCACGGAGTTCGGCGGCTGGCGCGCCTACCTGGCCAGCCTGGCCTGATCTCCGCTTTCGATAACCCGCAAGACACCAGGGAGTCGCACCGTGTTCGATACCGTTCTGATTGCCAACCGCGGCGAGATCGCCGTCCGCGCCATCCGCACCCTCAAGCGGCTGGGCATCCGCAGCGTGGCCGTTTACTCCGACCCGGACCGCAATGCCGCGCACGTGCGCGCGGCCGACGTGGCCGTGGCTCTGGGCGGCGAAAAGGCCGCCGACAGCTACCTGCGCATGGACCTGCTGCTGGCCGCCGCGCGCGAGCATGGCGCGCAAGCCATCTATCCCGGCTACGGCTTCCTGTCCGAAAGCGCCGAGTTCGCGCAAGCCTGCGAAGACGCGGGCATTGCGTTCGTCGGCCCTACGCCCTTGCAGATCCGCGAGTTCGGCCTGAAGCACCGTTCCCGCGAACTGGCGGCCGAGGCCGGCGTGCCGATGACGCCGGGGACGGGCCTGCTGGACAGTCTGGGCGCCGCGCTGTCGCAGGCCGAACGCATCGGCTATCCGGTGATGCTAAAGAGCACGGCGGGAGGCGGCGGCATCGGCCTTTCGCGCTGCGACAACGAGGCCGAGCTGACTGCGGCCTTCGATAGCGTACAGCGCATGGGCGAGCACTTCTTCAGCGACGGCGGCGCCTTCATCGAGCGCTACGTCGACAATGCGCGCCATGTCGAGGTGCAGATCTTCGGCGACGGCGCCGGCCGTGTGCTGGCCCTGGGCGAGCGCGATTGCTCGGTGCAGCGCCGCAACCAGAAGGTCATCGAAGAGACGCCCGCGCCGCTTTTGCCCGCCGCCACGCGCCAGGCGCTGCACGCTGCCGCCGTGCGGCTGGGCGAGTCGGTCAACTACCGTTCCGCCGGCACCGTTGAATTCATCTACGACCCGGCGCGCGACAGCTTCTATTTCCTGGAGGTCAATACCCGCTTGCAGGTAGAGCATCCCGTGACGGAAGCCGTCACCGGGCTGGACCTGGTGGAGTGCATGCTGCGCGTGGCCGCAGGCGTACCGCTGGACTACGCCGCGATGTCGCGCGCGCCGCAAGGCGCATCGATCGAGGTGCGGCTGTATGCCGAGGACCCGCTGCGCCAGTTCCAGCCTTCGCCGGGGGTGCTGACCGAGGTGTTCTTTCCAGAAGGCGTGAGGGTGGACGGCTGGGTCGCGACCGGCACGGAGGTGCCGGCGTTCTACGACCCCATGCTGGCCAAGCTGATCGTGCATGCGGATACGCGCGAGGCCGCGCTGGACAAGCTGGCACACGCGTTGGCGCACACGCGCCTGCACGGCATTGCCACGAACCTGGACTATCTGCGGCAGATCGTGGATGACGCGCGGTTTCGCGCAGGCGACCTGTCTACGCGCTTCCTGGAGAGTTTCGCCTACCGGCCCGCGGCGATCGAGGTGCTGGCTGCAGGCACCTATACCAGCGTACAGGACTACCCGGGACGGGTGGGTTACTGGGACATCGGCGTGCCGCCCTCGGGGCCGATGGACGACTATGCCTTCCGCATGGCCAACCGTATCGTCGGCAATGCGCCCGACGCCGCGGGCATCGAGGCCACCCTGGTCGGGCCGACCTTGCGTTTCCATGGCGATGCCGTCGTGGCGCTGACGGGCGCGGCCTGCGCGGCCACGCTGGACGGAGAACCCGTGCCCATGTGGACGCCGGTGGCGGTGCGTTCGGGCCAGGTGCTGGCCACCGGCCGCGCGCTGTCGGGCTGCCGCAGCTATATGGCCGTGCGTGGCGGCCTGGACGTGCCGGTCTACCTGGGCAGCCGTTCGACCTTTGCGCTGGGCCAGTTTGGAGGCCATGCCGGCCGCACCTTGCGCGTGGGCGACATGCTGCCGCGGATTCGGCCGGAACTGGTCAGCGATGCCGCCGCGCCTGTTTCCGAACCCCAGGCCGCGCCCGCCGCGCTGATTCCGGCCTATGGCAACACCTGGCAAATCGGCGTGCTCTACGGCCCGCACGGCGCGCCGGATTTCTTCCGGCCCGAAGCCATTGAGGCCTTCTTCGCCGCGGACTGGGAAGTGCACTACAACTCCAACCGGCTGGGCGTGCGCCTGATCGGCCCCAAACCAACTTGGGCGCGCGAGGACGGTGGCGAGGCGGGCCTGCATCCGTCCAATATCCACGATTGCGAATACGCCATCGGCAGCATCAACTTCACCGGCGACAGCCCCGTGATCCTGACGCGCGACGGCCCCAGCCTGGGCGGCTTCGTCTGCCCCGTCACCATCGCCCGCGCCGAACTGTGGAAGGTCGGGCAGGTCAAACCGGGCGACCGGATCCGCTTCGTGCGCATCGACTATCAGCAGGCGGTGGCGCTGGAGGCGGCGCAGGACCGTTGCGTGGCCGAACTGGCGGCGCCCGCGCAGACAGAGCGGGCTGTGGCGCCGGCCACCGTGGCGGAACCCATCATCGCGGCGCTGCCGGCCGAGGGCGCACGCCCTTCGGTTTCCTACCGCCAGGCGGGCGATGGCTACCTGCTGTTGGAGTACGGCGACAACGTGCTGGACCTCGCGCTGCGCATGCGCATCCATCTGCTGATGGAGGCGCTCAACGCCGAGCCCATCGCCGGCGTGCTGGAGCTGTCGCCGGGCGTGCGCTCGCTGCAGATCCGCTACGACAGCCGCGTCATCCTGCAGGGCGCGCTGATAGAACGCCTGTTGCGGATCGAGGCGGGCCTGGCCGACGTGGCCACGCTCAAGGTGCCTACCCGCGTGGTCTACCTGCCCATGGCGTTCGAGGATTCGGCCACGCTGGGCGCAGTGCAGCGCTACCAGGAAACCGTGCGCGCCAGTGCGCCGTGGCTGCCGAACAATGTGGACTTCATCCGGCGCATCAACGGCCTGGCCAGCCGCAAGCAGGTCCGCGATATCGTGTTCGACGCCAGCTATCTGATCATGGGCCTGGGCGACGTGTACCTGGGCGCGCCCTGCGCGGTGCCGATAGATCCGCGCCACCGCCTGCTGACTTCCAAGTACAACCCGGCCCGCACCTACACCGCCGAAGGCACGGTAGGCATAGGGGGGGTCTACATGTGCATCTACGGCATGGATTCGCCTGGCGGCTATCAGCTGGTCGGACGCACCTTGCCCATCTGGAACAAATTCCTGAAGAACCCGGTGTTCCAGGACGGCAAGCCCTGGCTGCTGCGCTTTTTCGACCAGGTGCGTTTCTATCCGGTGACGGAAGCCGAACTCGATGCGTTGCGCGAAGACTTCCGCGAAGGCCGGGCCACGGTCCGCATCGAGGAAGAGGTGTTCGACTTTGCCGCGCACCAGCGCTTCCTGGCGGAAGAGGCCGACAGCATCGCCGCGTTCCAGACGCGCCAGAAGAGCGCCTTCGACGCCGAAGTGGCCTTGTGGAAAAGCGAGGATGCGGCGGTGGAGCAAGTGGCGGCCGACCCCGAACCCGGCGCCGAGGCGGCCTTGCGCGAAGGCGAAAGCCTGGTCAGCGCCGACATGTGCGGCAACGTCTGGAAGATCCCGGTGCAGGTGGGTCAGAGCGTATCGGCGGGGGACACGCTGGTGGTGGTCGAGGCCATGAAGATGGAGCTGTCCGTCATCGCGCCGGCGTCGGGGACCGTGGTCGCGATCCGCTGCGTGCCGGGCAAACCGGTGAACGCGGGCGACCCGCTCATCGTTCTGGCCGAAGACGCGACCTGCCCCGTGGCCTGACCATGCGCCTGGAATCCGCGCTGGCCGCTCCCGCCATCCGCCAGACGCCGGCCTTGGCCGGTTCGCTGGCCGACCAGGTCTATCAGCGGCTGAAAGACGACCTGTTCGACTTCCGCGTGCTGCCGGGCGAGCGCTTCACCGAGGCCGAGGTGGCGGCGCGGCTGGGCGTCAGCCGCACGCCGGTGCGGCTGGGACTGGCGCGGCTGGAGCGCGAAGGCTACGTGCTGCCCCGTCCGCGCAGCGGCTGGCAGGTGCGGCCTTTCGACTTCGAACGCTTCGAGGCGCTGTACGACGTGCGCGTGGTGCTGGAGCAGGCCGCGGTGGAACGGCTGTGCGCGCGCGAGCACATGGACGAGGCAGGCATGCTGGGCGCGCTGAAGGACGTGTGGCTGGCGCCGCCGCGCCAGCGCATTCTGGACGGGCGGCTGGTGGCGCAACTGGACGAGGCTTTTCATTGTTCGCTGGTGGCCGCTGCCGGCAATCCCGAAATGGCGCAGATCCATCGCGACGTGACCGAGAAGATACGCATCGTGCGGCGGCTGGATTTCACCAAGGACTTCCGCGTGGATGCCACTTATGATGAGCACGCCGCCATCCTGCGCGCGGTGCTGGCGCGGCGGGCCGACGAGGCCACGCGCATGCTGCGTTCGCATATCGGCATGAGCCGCGCCGAGGTGCGCAAGATTACGCTGCACATGCTGCACCAGGCGCGCGAGCACGCGGGCGGCCGGGGCCTGGCGCTGCCCGACTAGCCCTGCAGCTGCTGGTAGACCTCCTGCGACACGCGCAGCAGCTCGTCGCGGCTGACTGCGCCGGACAGCGCATAGCCGAACTGTCCTTCGACCCAGTAGAACACCCGCACCGGGCCTTCCTGGGTGAACTGGAATGCCGTCTGCCCGCCCGCGGCTTCGCGGGTGACGTACAGCGTCAGGCGCTGGCCGTCGGCCGCCCCGTACATGAACAGCGCGACCGGTCCCGCGCCGCCGGGCAGCAGGCGGCCTCCCACCAGTTCATAGCCGGCCTGCGACAGGGACGGCGGGCGCATGGTCGCGCCCATGCGCTTGGTCAGCCAGGTCACCAGGCCTTTTTCGTTATCGGCGCCGACTTCCACGGGCCGGCCCATGTCGGGCGCGTAGACCGCGTGGGCGATGGCGGCGCGCTGGGCATAGCCGCCCGCAATGCGTTCGGGCGCGGCGGTCGCCAGTGCGGCCTGCAGCTGGCGGGCGTCCATGGCGCCGCGCGTGATCCAGGCGGCGCTGGCGCTGATGGCGGCGATCGCCACGCCGGCGGCCAGGGCCCGCCAGGGCCAGGGGTTCGAGGGCCGCGCCAGGGGCAGGCGCAGCGGCAGCGGCTCGTCCAGCACCGGGTCCAGCATGGCGTGCAGCAGGCGCCGTTGGTCGCGCCATTCGTCGACGCGGGCCTGGTCTTGCGGATGGGAGGCCAGGAATGCTTCGACCTCGGCGCGGCGCGTGGGCGGCAACTGGCCGTCCGCATAGGCATGCAGGTCGGCTTCGGTAATCGGGGTGCCCGCGCCGGGCACCGCATGGAGGCGTTTCTCGTTCATGTCATTTCACGCGATGGAGCTTGCTGACGGTGTCGCGCGCCTGCATCAGCGCGCCCAGTTTTTCGCGGGCGCGCGACAGGCGCGACATGACCGTGCCCATCGGCACGTCCAGTATCCGGGCAGTGTCCTGATAGGACAGGTCTTCCACGCATATCAGCAACAGCACTTCCCGCTGTTCGGCGGGCAGGGCTTGCAGGCAGCGGTCCAGGTCGCGCACCTCCAGGTGGTCTGTCTGCGTGGCGCGCACCGGGGCGTCGGGCAGTTCGCCCGGGGCGGTCTGTTCGGCCCGCCGGTTGCTGGCGCGCACGCCGTCGATGAAATGGTTATGCATGATGCCGAACATCCAGGCGCGCAGCTCGCCGCGCCGCTGCCAGCGCGAATAGCGGCTCCATGCGCGCTCCAGCGTGTCCTGGACCAGGTCGTCGGCCCGGTGGGGGTCGCCCGTCAGCCCGCGGGCATAGCGCCGCAGGCTGGGGATGCAGGCCAGGATCAGGGCTTCGTCTTCGGCGCGCATGGGTTGCTGCGTGTGATGGCGGACACCGTATCAGGGCTTGGCAACGTGCCAGACTTCCTTGAAGTTGTCGCCGGTCTTGTCGCCCGCCTTGGCGTCCTTGGCATAGGTGTACAGCGGCTTGCCCTTGCTGGCCCATTGCTTGCTGCCGTCGTCGCGGGTGATGACGGTCAGGTCGCCCATGGGCTTGGCGTCGGCGCTGGCCATGACGGGCGGCCAGATCTTGGCGCACTGGTCGTTGCAGGCGCTCTTGCCGCCGGCATCCTTGTCGAAGGTGTAAAGCGTCATGCCGGCGCTGTTGACCAGCATGCCGTCCTGGGTCTTGACGGCCTGGGCCTGGGCGCCGGCCGAAAACAGGGCGGCGGCGGAGATGGCCAGGGCTGCGGCGATGTGTTTGCGCATGGTGTGCCTCGTACGTAGATAGGGAAAGTGGGAGACTGCCCCCTACAGACGCTGCCGGTCCCGGCTTTATTCCAGCCGGGCTGAAAGAAGTTGCAAAGGGTCAGCCGGCCGGCCGGACCGCGCCGGGTTCGTGACGCATTTCATATTCCAGGTCGGTTTCCTCCACGGGGATGAAGCCCAGCGCTTCATAGAGGCGCCGGGCAGGGTTGCCCTTGAGCACGCTCAGGGTGACGGGGACGCCCTCGGCGTCGGCCTCGTCCAGCACGCCCTCCAGCAGGCGGCGGCCCAGCCCGCGGCCCTGGAAGGCGGGATCGATCTGGATCTGCACGATGCGCCAGCCTGCCGGGTCCCGGCCGTGCTTGAACAGGCCGGCGGGCCGGCCGTCCAGCCAGACGATGCGGGCGTCCTCGAAACGGTAACGGATGCGGGCCAGATGGTGGTCGTCATCCAGGGGCGCGCCCGCGCGCTGCAGGTGTTCCTGCATGGTGGTCTTGCGCAAGGTGAGCAGGAAGGGCAGGTCGTCTTCGGTGGCGGGTTGCAGCGCCAGGGAGCAGGTCTGGGTCATGGATGCGGGGGAAGTGGGGGCGGCCGGCTGACGCGCCGGCGCGATTATCAGGTTATAGAGCGGTTGCGCCGCGGACGCCAGTCCGCCGCCTGGCGCTTTCAGCCCGCTCCTTGACGCCGTTGCGTCAACCCGCGCTGCCGTTGCGCGCGCACTCCCATCCCAGCTCGGCCAGCGGTTCCACCTTGGCGCCCATGGTCCGGGCGTCGTCGGCTGCGGCATTGCCGCCCGAGGCGCGCGCGGCAACCCCTTGCAGGATGGCGGCCATGCGGAAGAAGCTGTAGGCGAGATAAAAGCCCCAATCGGACACCCCCGCAAGCCCGCGCGCCCGGCAATACGCGGCCACGACTTCGTCCTCGCCGGGGATGCCCAGCGCGGCGAGGTCGGAGCCGGCCACGCCGCGCCACAGCTGCGGCGATACGCGCCAGCACATGCTGTAGTAGGCCAGGTCCGCCAGCGGGTGGCCCAGTGTCGAAAGCTCCCAGTCCAGCAGGGCCAGCGCGCGGGGTTCGGTGGGATGGAAGATCAGGTTGTCCAGCCTGAAATCGCCATGCACCAGGCGCGTTTCGTCGCTGGCGGGAATGTTGCGCGGCAGCCAGTCGATCAGCGCTTCCATGGCGGGCAGGTCGGCCGCCGGCCGGCTTTCGCGGTATTGCCGCGTCCAGCGTGATATCTGGCGCGCGTAGTAGTTGCCTGGACGGCCATAGCTTTCCAGGCCCAGGGCCGCGTAGTCCAGTTGATGCAGGGCCGCGAGCACGCGGCTGGTTTCCGCGTAGATGGCGGCGCGCTCGGCCGGCGCGAGGCCCGGCAGGGCGGGGTCGACGAAGCTGCGTCCCTGCACGTAGTCCATCAGATAAAAGGGCGTGCCGAGCAGGCTGTCATCGGCGCAATAGTCCAGCATGCGCGGCACGGGCACGTCGCTGCGCTGCAGCGCCCGCATCACCTGGAATTCCCGGTCGATGGCGTGCGCCGAGGGCAGCAGCTTGCCCGCGGGCTGCTTGCGCAGCACGTACTGGCCTTTGTCCGTGGTCACGACGTAGGTCGGATTCGATTGGCCGCCGGCCAGGCGGCGCAGCGCCACTTCCTCCGCCCGTCCCGCATACCCTGCGCGCACCAGGTAAGCGGCCAGCGCGTCCTGGCCGTCGATGGCGTCCGCCGCCGCGCCCGTCACGATTGCGCCCCGGCCGCGTCCTGCGCCTGCCAACGCCAGAAGTCGTCGCCTTCGTCCATCAGGTACCGAGCCAGCACCATCTTGTGCACTTCCGAGGCGCCGTCGACCAGCCGGGCCTGGCGCGCGTAGCGGTAGATCCAGGCCAGCGCCGTATCGCGTGAATAGCCGCGCGCGCCGGTCAGCTGGATGGCGGTGTCTACCGCCTTGTGCAGCGTTTCGGAGACGACGATCTTCGCCATCGAGACTTCCTTGCGCGCGTAGCTGCCCTGGTCCAGGGCGACCGCGGCGCGCATCGTCAGCAGGCGGCCGATTTCGATCGCCATGGCGCATTCGCCCAGCATCCATTGCACGCCTTCGCGTTCGGCCAGCGCGGTGCCGAAGCTCTGCCGGGTCGCCACGTACTCGCGCGCGATCGCCAGCGAGCGGCGGGCCAGCCCCAGCCAGCGCATGCAATGCGTCAGCCGCGCGGGCCCCAGGCGGATCTGCGTGACCTTCAGACCGTCGCCCACGCCGAGCAGGCGGTTTTCGTCAGGAATCTCCAGTCCCTCGAACACCAGTTCGCAATGGCCGCCGTGTTCCTCCGGGCCCATGATGGGAATGCGCCGCTCGATGCGCCAGCCGGGCTGGTCCGCGTCGAACAGAAAGGCCGTCAGGCCCTTGCGCGGATCGTCCGAGGTCTTGGCCATCAGGATGAAGTGCTGCGCCACGCCGGCGCCGGTGATGAACCATTTCTTGCCATGCACCCGCCACTTGCCGTCCTGCAGCGTGGCGGTGGTGCGCATCATGGAAGGGTCAGAGCCGCTGCCGGGATGCGGTTCGGTCATGGCGAACGAGGAGCGCGCCTTGCCGTCCACGATGGGTTGCAGCCAGCGCGCCTTCTGCGCCTCGGTGGCGACCTTTTCCAGCACCATCATGTTGCCGTCGTCGGGCGCCGCGCTGTTGAACACCACGGGTCCGAAGATCGACACGTTCATTTCCTCGTAGCAGGCCGCCATGCCGACGCGCGACAGGCCCTGGCCGCCGCGTTCGCGCGGCATCTGCAGGGCCCACAGACCGGCTTCGCGCGCGCGGCGGCGCAGCGGCTGCAGGACTTCCTCGCGGATGTTCTCGTGTTCGTCGTAGGAGGACGGATCCGCCTCCACCGGCAGGATGTGCGTCTCGACAAAGTCCTTGATGCGCAGGCGGTAGCTTTCGATTTCTGGCGTGAGGCTGAAGTCCATATTGCGTCCCGGAGTCAAAGCGTGGAAATGAGGTGTCCGCCGTCCACCACCAGGACCGATCCGGTCATGAAGGAAGAGGCGTCGGAAGCCAGCAGCAGCAGGGGAGCCGACAGCTCCCGCGCCTGCCCGAGCCGGCGCTGCGGCACGCGCCGGATCAGCGCCTGCCCCGCGTCGCTGGCGAAGAATTCGCGGTTCAGGTCGGTTTCTATGTAGCCTGGCGCCAGCGCATTGACGCGGATGCCGTGGCGCGCCCATTCCAGCGCCAGGGCCTGCGTCAGCTGGATCAGCGCGGCCTTGGAGGCGGCGTAGGCGGGAACCTGCTGGGCCACCCGCAGCCCCAGGATGGAAGCGATGTTGATGATGCTGCCGCCGCCGTGCGCCTGCATGTGGCGTCCGGCTGCCTGCGCCACCCGCCAGGTGCCGTTGAGGTTGACGTCGATCACGTCCATCCAGTCGGCTTCGCTGTGTTCCAGCGCAGGGCGCGCGGTGGTAATGCCGGCGTTGTTGACCAGGATGTCGATGGCGCCGCCCAGGCGCTCGGATGCGGCATCGAACAGACCCGCGACGCTGTCGGGCTGGGTCACGTCCAGCGCGATGGCGCAGGCCTGCCGGTCGGCGGCGGCCAGTTCCGCGGCCAGCTGCTCGCCGGCCTGCAGCCTGCGCCCGGCCAGCGCCACATGCGCGCCCGCGGCGGACAGGGTGCGCGCGAATTCCGCGCCCAGTCCGCCAAAGGCGCCGGTCACCAGGGCCCGCTTGTTGCGTAGGTCCTCGAACATGCTCATCCTCCTTCCGGCGATGCCGCCGCGCGGGTCATGCAGGCTTGTACGCCGACGCTTCCACTTCGATCAGCCACTCGGGCCGCGCCAGGGCGCGCACCACGACCAGCGTCGCGGCGGGACGGGCCTCGCCCAGATAGGCCAGCCTGACGGGGCCGAGCAGCGGCAACTGGCTTTCATCCGTGATGTAGGTCACGACCTTGACCAGATCGCCCGCATTCATCCCCGCAGCCTCCAGCATGGCCTGGATGTTGCGCCAGGCGGCATGGGCCTGGGCTTCGAAGCCTTGGGCGAGCGCGCCCTCCGACGATACTCCCACCTGGCCGGCAATGTGCAGCCAGCGTCCGGGGCCTTCGGTCAGCACGCCCTGGCTGTAGGGGCCCAGCGGAGCGCAGACGCCCGCGGGATTGAGTGGTTGGCCTGCCATAGGGACTCCTCGTGAAAGATCAGGCCCGGCCCGCGCCGGGCAGCAGCAGATCGAGCGTCTTGTTGAACAGCGGATAGCTTCCGCCCGCGAAATCGGTCAGCAGATCGAAATGGTTGCGCTGCGGCACCACCAGGTTCTCCACCTCGTGGCCATGGCTGGCGCAATGCTGCGAGAAATCCCGGCTCTGGCCGCGGAAGCCCTCGGTTTCCAGCGCGCCGGCGGCGAACACCATCGGCACTTCGTACAACGCGACGCGTTGGTACAGCCCCAGGCTGCGGGCTTCGGCCGCGCTCATGTGGAGATCGCGGTTGATGGAAGTGCGCAGCAGCGGCTCCAGATCGAACAGTCCGCTCAAGCCCACGTAGCCGCGTATCCTGCCCGCCAGGGCGGGCACCAGGTCCCGGCACAGCGCGCGGGCGGCCATGTGCCCGCCGGCGGAATGGCCGGACAGCACGATGCGGCTGGCGTCGTAGCCGTGGCGCTCTCCCTGCGCGGTCAGCCAGGAGACGGCCGTACAGGCTTCGTCGACGATCTCGGAGACGCTCGCGTGCGGCGCCAGCGTGTAGTTGGGCAGCGCCACCGCGACGCCGCGCGCCAGGTACTCGTCGGCGATGAACGAAAAGCCGTGCTTGTCCAGGGCGCGCCAATAGCCGCCATGGATGAAGACCAGCAACGGCGGCGCTGGCACGTGGTCGGGAACGAACAGGTCCAGCACGCTCGAGGGCCGCTCGCCGAAGCGCAGGTCCAGGCGCGCCTCGCGCCGGCTGCGCGTGTCGGCGCTGCGGCGCGCATAGGTAAAGTAGATTTCCTCGCGTTCGGGGTGCCGGGCGCGCAGGTTGTACTGCGCTTCCTGCTCCGGATCGATCGCCTGCTCCTGGGAAGAACACGTCATCGCTTCACCTGTCTCCTGTCAGGCGCCCAGATAGGCGGCCTGTACCCGTGTATCGTCGCGCAGCGCCTGGGCGCTGCCCGAATACGCCACCCGGCCTTCCTGCAGCACGTAGCCGTAGTCCGCGGCGCTCAAGGTCAGCCTGGCGTTCTGTTCGGCGATGAACAGCGTCAGTCCTTCCTGCTTGAGCCGCCGCAGCGACAGGAAGATGTCCTTCACGACCAGGGGCGCCAGGCCCATGGACGGTTCGTCCAGCATCAGCAGGCGCGGGCTGCTCATCAGGGCCCGGCCGATCGCGACCATCTGCTGTTCGCCGCCGGACAACGTTCCCGCAGCCTGGCGGGCGCGCTCGGACAGCCGCGGGAACAGGTCCAGGACGAAGTCGAGGTTGCGGCGGAACTCGGATTGGCGGCGTTGCTTGAGCAGTTTGTAGCCGCCCATTTCCAGGTTCTCGCTGACCGACAGCGGTGCGAAAACGCGCCGGCCTTCGGGCACCAGCACGATGCCGCGGTCGACGATGCGGTCGGCGGGTAGCGCCTCTATCGCTTCGCCCTCGAAGCGCACGCTGCCGCGCAGGGGGCGCAGCAGGCCGCTCAGGCTGCGCATGACCGTGGTCTTGCCGGCGCCGTTGGCGCCTAGCAGGCAGCCTATCTGTCCGGCGGGAATCTCCAGGCTGGTTTCCCGCAGGACGTCGCCGGCCCCATAAGAGGCGCACAGATTGGTGATTTCAAGCATCGGGCATGTCCTCCCCGAGATAGGCCTTCAGGACCAGGGGATCGACGCGCACCGCGTCGGCCTGGCCTTCGGCGATCTTGCGGCCGTAGTTCAGGACCAGGATGTCGTCGCACAGCTGCATGACGAAGCTCATGTTGTGCTCGACCAGCAGCACGGTTACCCCGCTGGCGTTCACTTCGCGTATGACCTGGGCCACCTGCGCCACTTCGGCATGCGGCACGCCCGCGACGGGTTCGTCCAGCAGCAGCAAGGTGGGATCGGCGGCCAGGGCGCGGGCGATTTCCAGGATCTTGGCCTGGCCGAAGCTCAGGTCCGCAGCCAGCACATCAGCCTGGCGGGCCAGATGCAGCTGCTCCAGCCGTTGCATCGCGATGTCGCGCATCTGCCGCTCGTCGCGGCGCTGGCGGGGCGTGCGCAGCATGCAGGCCCACAGGCCGGAGCCGAAGCGCGCATGGCAGCCCACCATGACGTTCTCCAGCACCGTCAGGTCCTTGAAGATCTGCAGGTTCTGGAAGGTCCGGGCGATGCCCAGCCTGACGCGCTGGTGCGGCGGCAGGCCCCGCACCGAGCGGCCGCGAAAGCAAACGTCGCCGTTGCCGGGCTGCAGCAGCCCCGCGACGATGTTGAACAAGGTGCTCTTGCCCGCGCCATTGGGACCGATGAGCCCCTTGATCTGCCCTTGCTTCAGATCGAAGGACAGGTCGGCAAGCGCGGCCAGTCCGCCGAAATTGATGCCCAGGTCCCGCACCGACAGGAAATCGTGATCAGCCATGGCGCACCTTTCCCTTCGTTGCCGCCACCGGGGATGCGGGCAGGCTTGCGGAACGCCGGCACAGCCGCTGCGCCAGTCCCGCCAGCCCGCCCGGGAAGAACATCAGGACCAGGATCATGCCCAGCCCGAACAGCAGCAGCTCCACGTCGTGGAAGGCGCGCAGCAGTTCGGGCGCGGCGGTGTAGACCAGCGCGCCGAACAAGGGCCCCCAGTATTTGCCCCAGCCTCCGACCGCGACCATGACCAGCAGCAGCACCGATGCGGAGAAGCTGAAGGTCTCGGGCGACGCGAACTGGTTGAAGTGTACGTAGAACGTACCCGCCAGGGCCGCCACCGCGGCGCAAAGCACGAACACCGCCACCTTGAGCGCATAGGTGTTGATGCCCAGGCTGGCCGCGCCGACCTCGCTGCCGGCCACGCTGATCATGGCGCGGCCGATGCGCGAGCGGGTCAGGTTGAGGAAGCCCCACATCAGCAGGAGGCCCGCGGCCCAGGCCAGGTAGAAGAAGCGCCGGTCGGTATCGAAGGCATAGCCCGCGATGGTGATGGGCTCGACTCCCGACAGGCCGTTGGGGCCGCCGGTGTAGTCCACCAGTTCGACGAACAGCACCGACAGGATGGCGTTGAATCCCAGCGTTGCCATCGCCAGGTAGTGACCGCGCAGCCGCAGCACGGGCAGGGCGATCAACAGCGCCGCCGTGCTTGCGACCGCCAGCGCGGCCGGGATGGAGGCGAGTGCGGGGAGGCCGTACTTGGCCGACAAGGCGCCGCTGACATAGGCGCCCAGGCCGAAGAAGCCGGCCTGGCACATGGATATCTGCCCGCAGTAGCCCATCAGCAGGTTGAGACTGGCGATCAGCATCAGGTTGATGCTGAACGTCACCGCCAGGCCTACGGCATAGCTGTTCGGCGCCACCAGCGGAAACAGGAGGAACAGGCCCCACAGCGCCAGCAGGATGCGCAGGTCGTGGCGCGCGCCGTCCCCGGGCGGATGGATTTCGGATTTCATCGTCACCCCCTTCAGACCTTGTTGATTTCGGCTTTGCCCAGCAAGCCCTGGGGACGGTAGAACAGCACCAGCAACAGCACGATGAAGGACAGCGCGTCCTTGTATTGCGAGGAAATCAAGCCGCCTCCCAGCGCCTCGATCACGCCCAGCAGCACGCCGCCAAGCAAGGCGCCCTGCAAGCTGCCCAGCCCGCCCAGCATGGCCGCGCTGAAGCCCTTGAAGCCGAGCATGGTGCCGTGGTCATAGGAGGTGAAGGTCAGCGGCGCGATGATCACGCCCGCGATGCCGCCGGCCAGAGCCGCGAGCACGAAGGCCACCGTCACCGAGCGCCGCACGTTGATGCCGACCAACGCGGCGGCGTCTCGGTCGATGGCGGTCGCGCGCAGGGTCTTGCCCAGCAGGGTGCGCTCGAAGAAGAAATGCGTGCCCAGCATGAAGAGCAGCGCCACCCCCATCACCCAGAAGCTCTGCGGCGGAATCTGCGCGCCCGCCAGCGGCACCGGCGTGTCGCCCGAGAATGCGGGATAGCCCATCGGCGTTTTGCCCAGCCCCAGCATCACCAGGCTTTTGGTACAGATGGCCAGGCCGATGCTGAGCAGCGTCACCAGCAGGGGCGCGGGCTTTTTCAGCGGATGGATCACCAGGCGTTCGGACAGGCCGCCCGCCAAGGCCACCAGGGCCACCGCCGCCAGACAGGACAGCCAGAGCGGCAGTTCGGCGACCGCATAACAGGCGGCCGCCACCATGCCGCCCATCATGACCCATTCGCCCTGGGCGAAGTTGATGGCGTCGGTGCTCTTGAATATGACGTTGAATCCCACCGCCACGATGGCGTAGATGCTGCCGGTGGTGATGCCGGCGACCAGCAGTTGGATGATTTGCGCGGACATGTCCATGGCGAAGCCCCGGCGCCGGCTCAGTTGGGACGGCGCGAGGTGAGCGCGATGCCGGGCAGTTCGACGCCGAACTCGGCCAGGCGCCGCGTCACCGTCTCCAGGTACGACCACAGGACCTCATACTCCCGGTCTGCGGACGCAGCGCCCAGGCCCGCTTCGGCCGTCAGCGCGTTGGCACGGCTTTCGGCGCCGTCGGGCTCTGCCAGCCAGGGGCAGTGGTAGCCGCGCAGTTCGACCTCGTTCAGATAGCCCGACACGGCCTGCGCCACGGCGGCGCGGTCGGCGTCGGACCAGGCCGCGGCGCGTTCGGCCACATAGAGCCAGCCGAAGGTGGCGTGACGCTCCTTGGCCTGCACGCACTGTTCCAGGATGCGGCGCGCAACGGGTTCCCGGGCGTTCTCCAGGTAGGCCCGGAACAGTTCCAGCTCCAGGCCGTCTTCCACCGCGGCGTGCGTGGTGAAGAAGGCGTCGGCATGGCAGGCGGCATCCAGTACCTGGCGGTGCCGGCATTGGTTGAAGATGGCTTCCTGCTGCGGGCTGGGCGGGCGGTTCAGGTAGCCGCCCAGCAAGGTGGCGTAGCGGTGGAAGCACTCGATCTGCCAGGCTTCCTCGGTGTTGCGCACGGTGAGAAAGTACTTGGGGTCGGACTCGCGGCCGCTCTCCAGGCACAGGCGCACCAGCAGCGCCGGCGTTTCGCTCAAGCCGGCGTATTCCACCCAGGCGCGGCGGCTCCAGGTCAGGCGCGCCGCATCGCGGACTTGCGCGTCGAGGGCGCCCGGATCCAGGCTGGCCCAGGGAATATCGGTCTCCGGCGCCCAGCGCTGCTGCTTGCCGGTTTCGTAAAGTTCGCGGATCGAGGTGATGGACTGCTTGAGCGTCAGCGGGAAGCGGCGCTCAACGGGAATTCTGGTCGTGGCTGCGTTCATGTCGGGTTTCCTCGCGTTCAGAATTCGCCGATCTTCGGGTGGTGCAGCAGGGGCAGATGCACCCCCCAAGGCTCCATCTGGCGGCGCACGCGCTGCACGGTTTCAACGAACAGGGGCTTCTCCAGTTCTTCGACCGTGGAACCCAGGCCGGCTTCCCAGGTGAGTCGGTCCACTTCCATTTCGGCGCGAGAAGCCGGATTGTCGGGCGCCAGCCATGCGCTGTGATAGCCGTTGAGCTCGACCTTTTCCATCATGTTGATCACGGCGTTTTCCACCACCTTGATTTCGGCGGCGGACATCTGCGGAATGCGGTGGTCGAGAAAGCGCCAGCCGAACGCGCAGTGCCGCACCTCGTCGCGCATGATGCGGGCGCAGATCTGCTTGGCGACGGGATCGCGGGTGATTTCCACCAGGTGGCGGAAGACGTCGAATGCGATTTCCTCGGCGGCGCAGACCAGCGCCGCGAGAATGGCCTCGACCGACACCTCGGGATCCAGCGCCATCTTGCGCACGCCATGGGTGGCGACGGAACCCTGGTAGGCGGCCTGGGCCGGCTGCTCCATGTAGCCGCCCAGCGCCTCGGCCATGCGGTAGCAGGCTTCGGCGTGGCGGCTTTCCTCTTGTGAGCGGATGGTGAAGAACAGCCGCAGGTCGGGTTCGCACTTGTCGTGGCAGAAGCGGATCTGCAGGGCAGGGCTTTCCGAGATGGCGCCGTATTCGCTCCAGGCCCGGCGGCTCCAGTACTGGCGGGCCGCGTAGCGCTGCTCGGGCGTGTACTGCGAGGCGTCGAACAGATGCCAGTCGATGTCGGTGCGCGGGTCCCACTGCTTGACCGTTGCCAGGTGGTAGAGGTCGCGGATCTTGGGGATCCGGGTGTCCAGGTCCAGCGGAAAGATGCTTTCCGGATCGTCCAGGATCGTACGCGGCTCGGCGCTTGCTACGTTCATGACTGCACTCCCTGGTTTGCAGCGCCCGCGGCGCGCGTGAGTGGAGGTTGCGGAGATGGAACTGCTTTACTTGTAGTCGTCCAGCCGGAACTGCCCGTCGCGGTAGCCCAGCATGACGATGTCGTCCTTATCCAGGCCCGAGTGGCGCTGGGGCGAGAAATTGAAGACCCCGCCCACGCCCTGGTAGCCGGTGATGGCGGTCAGCTGTTCACGGGTCTTTTCCTTGTCGCCGCCGCTCTTGTCCAGGGCGGCGCGTGCCAGCATGATGGCGTCGTAGGTCTGGGCCACGAACTGGTTGGGCTTGCGCTTGTAGCGGGCCTCGAAGCGCTTGCTGAGGTCCACGATGCGCGTCTTGATCGGGTCGGCGTCGGGCAGGTCCTGGCCCACCGGGAACTTGACGCTGACCAGCAGCAGGTCCTTGACCGAGTCGCCGGCCAGCTTCATGTAGCGCTGGTCGACGAAACCGTAGCTGTGTACCAGGGTGAGCTTGTCCAGGCCCAGCTGCTGCGCCTGCTTGATGAACACCACGCCAGCCGGGGTGACGGTCCAGCAGATGATGGCCTGCACCGACGCATTCTTGATGCGCGTGAGCTGAGGGGTCAGGTCGGTGTCGGCGGGGTTGAAGGATTCATACGTGATGTCGATGCCGCGCTTGGCGGCAAGCCGCTTCATCTGTTCGACGGCGCTCTGGCCGAAGCCGCTGTTGTCGGCCAGCAGGGCGGCGCGCTTGATGCCTTTCTTGTCGAAGTAGTCCAGCACCCGGTCGATCACCTGGTCGTCGTCCACGGTGCTCTTGAACACGTACTTGCGTTCCGCCACCGGCATCACGATCTGCATCGAGCCTTCGGTGGAAATGAAGGGCGTGGCGGCCTTGTCCACCATCGGCACCATGGCCATGGCGATGCCGCTCATGTTGCCGCCGCCGACGATAATGTCCACCTTGTCCTGGGACAGCAGCCGCTTGGTGGCGTTGATGGCCTTGGCGGTCTGGCTTTCGGCGTCGTAGAACACCCATTCGACTTTCTTGCCGCCGATGCCGCCGGCGGCATTGATGTCGTCGATGGCCATTTCCATGCCGGCCTTCATGTCTTCGCCGAGGAAGGCGGCGGGACCGGTCACGGACAGGATGGATCCTATCCGCACCGTATCCTGCGCGCTGGCGGCGTGCATGCCCAGCATCAGCGCGGCGGCCGGCAGCGCGATGGCCGCGCGGCGCGAGAACTCCAGAAACGTCTTTAAGCAAGTCATGGTGCTACTCCTGTGCCTGATGCGGGATTTAAGGGGGTGCAGCAACTTCCACGAACAGCGAAAACGTAGTCGGCTAGGCCTCCGCCACGCCGGGTGGGTTGCGGAACTCGAGCGAGTCCGACACCTGGTCCGTCTTGCCTGCGCCGTTCTGCAGCGGTACGCGCACCGAGTACCGGACCTGGTCCGCGCGGTAATGCGACAGGCCGGACATGACCGGCCGGTCCTGCTTGTCGAAATACACCAGGTGCCGCGTCAGGACGGGATCGCCGGGCAGGAGGCTGAGGTAATCGGCATGTTCGGCCTGCACCGCGCCGCCCTCGATCTTGAGGTTGCCGTAGGCCAGCTCGACCTGGCGGCCGATCAGCTCCAGCAGGGAGCCCGCCTCGGCCTGGCGGGCGTCGATGTGCGGGATGCGGTCGGTGCGCACATAGCGGTAGTCGATCGAGATCGGCACCTGCTGGACCGTGCGCAGGCGCAGGATGCTCCAGACCGGGGTGCCGGGCGCCACGTCCAGTTCGCGCGCCACGACGGCCGAGGCCGGTTCCTGCGCGCAGTGCAGCACCCGCAGGCTGAGGGGACGGCCGTGTGCGGACCACTGGTCGATGAAGTCCATGGCCGGGCTGAACTGTTCGTCGATCTTGGGGGCGCAGACGAAGGTGCCGGAACCGCGGACCCGCCGCAGATAGCCTTCGTCCACCAGTTCCTGGATGGCCTGGCGCACCGTCATGCGGCTGACGTTGAATTGTTCGCTCAGCTCGTGGTCGGTGTGGAAGCGGTCGCTTTCCTGCTGCCAGTTCAGGATCATCATCAGCACGCGCCGCTTGATCTGCACATAGAGCGGCAGAGGGGAGTCGCGGTCCAGCGCCACGGGGCTGCTGGAGACGGGGGACTCGCTGCGGACGTTCGTAAGAGTGGACATGACAGCTGGTTTCCGGAATATGTATATAGGATTTGTATATTTGTCTAGTTAACTAGACTTTATGATATATTGATTTCGAAAGTCAAGTACGGATTAGCGATATGAATATTTCTACGCTCGACCTTGCGCTGGCGCTCCCGCCCCACAGCCTGGATGCCGTTCTGTCCTTTGATCAGCCCGCCTCGCTGGACCGGGCGGACGCGCTCATATGGAACCCCGCCGGCCTGTACCCCGCGCTGGAGGCGGCCTGCGAACGCACCGATCCGCCGGTGCTGGGGGTGGGCGCGTCGGAATGGCTGCTGGCCACCAGCCGCCATTGGCGCGAACAATTCAAGCGCCTGCTGGCCGCGGGCGGCACCCTGGTGGCGTTGGTGCCCGCGCCGCGCACGGTGGGCGTGCATACCTTGCAGGACATTCTTCCTTACGACTGGTCCGATCCGCTCTGGCCGCGGCGGGTGCGCAGCCAGCCGATCGACGGCGCTGCGCTGCCGCGCCAGGCGGGCGAGCCTTTCCGCACGCTCTTCACCGAAGCCGCGCGCTGTTTCCAGCCCTGCGCGACTCTCGCCGAGGCGCCGGGCGCGGGCATACTCGAGGACGGCCAGGGCATGACGCTGGCGAGCTACGCCAGTGAGCCGCCGGGCCGCCTGCTGCTGCTTCCGGCGCTGGCGCCGGATCTGGCGCAGGACGAAGCGGGCGCGGCGCTGTTTCTGCAGGAGCTGCGCCGCTGCATCGAACGCCTGGGCCAGCGTAGCGGCGTGCGTCTGGCGGGGTGGCTGGATCTGCAGCGCGGCCCGGCAGACGAGCAATTGCACGCCCGTCGCGCGCAATGCCTGCGCGAGCGCCATGCACTCGACCTGGAATTGCAGGAACTGGACCGCGCCATGGCCGAGCGCGACTTTTTCAAGCAGCTGCTAGCTGGCGAAGGCCTGGGAGCGGGGCTGGCGGCCGCGGAAGTCTTCCGCCGCAAGAACGCGCCAGTGCATGCGGACTGGGTCGAGAAAGACCTGCACATCGTTGAACTCGATCAACGCAACCTGCTGCTCAAGGTGCGGCTGGCGGATGAACCTCTGGATGCCGCGGCGCTACGCCGGCTGGAAGAGGCCCGCGTGCGGGTGGCGGATTACTTTTCCAGGCCGACTTCCATCCTCGTCGCGGACTGCGCCGACAATGCCTTGCCGCCGTCCGCGCGCGCGCCGCGCCGGCATGCCGTGCTGGAAGGCCTGGACGATGCCTATGTGCTGAACGGGCTGCACCTGTATGGCTGGCATCTGGAGACTCCCGGCGACAGCCCTGACCGCCTGCTGCAGCGTTTGATGCAGGCGGATGCGGACCTGAGCGATTCCCTGCTGCGCGCGACGCTGCGCGGCCTGACCCCGCCAGCCGACGCCTGAAGGGCGTGGTGAGCGTTTCGCTACTGTGAGACTCCGATGCCCGCCGACACCCCCGACCTGCAAGTCATGGATATCGAACGCAACAGCGCCAACCATCTGGCGCTTTCGCCGCTGACCTTCATCGAGCGCGCGGCGAAGGTCTACCCGGAACGCACTGCCATCGTCCATGGCGCGCTGCGCCAGAGCTGGCGCGAAACCTATGCACGCTGCCGCCGGCTGGCCAGCGGGCTGGCGCGCCTTGGGGTGCGGCCCGGCGATACGGTGGCCGTGATGGCGCCCAATATCCCCGCGCTGTACGAGGCCCATTTCGGGGTCGCCATGGCGGGCGCGGTGCTCAATGCCCTGAACACCCGGCTGGACGCCGAAACACTGTCCTTCATCCTGGATCATGGCGCCGCGGTGGTGCTGCTGACGGACCGGGAGTACGCTCCCGTCATGGCGCAGGCCTTGGCCAAGACCCGCAGGCGCATCCGCGTGGTGGACATCGACGATCCCGAATACGGCGGGCCGGGCGAACTGCTCGGGGAAATGAACTACGAAGCCCTGCTGGAGACGGGCGACGCGGCGGCCGGGTTCCCCTGGCCGGCGGACGAATGGCAGTCGCTGTGCCTGAACTACACCTCCGGCACCACCGGCAGCCCCAAGGGCGTGCTGTACCACCATCGCGGCGCCTATCTGAATGCGATGGGCAACGCCCTGGCCTGCGATATGCGCCAGCATGCGGTGTATCTCTGGACCTTGCCGATGTTCCACTGCAATGGCTGGAGCTTTCCCTGGACCATCGCGCTGCTGGCGGGAACCAATGTCTGCCTGCGGCGGGTCGAGGCCGGCGCCATTTTCGACGCCATCCAGGCGAATGGGGTCGATTATTTCTGCGCCGCGCCGGTGGTGCTGGGCATGCTCATCAACAGCCCGCCCGAAATCAAGCGGCGCGCGATCCGGCCGGTGCAGGCGCTCACCGGCGGCTCTCCGCCTCCGGCCGCCGTCATCGCGGCGATGGACGAACTGGGCATAGACGTCACGCATCTGTACGGCCTGACGGAGAGCTACGGTCCGTCGATCAGCTGTGCCTGGCACGAGGCCTGGAGCGATCTGCCGCTGGATGAGCAGGCTGCGCTGAAGGCCCGCATCGGCGTGCGCAAGCACACGATGGAACAGGTCCGCGTGCTGGATCCCGCCACGCTGGCGCCCGTGCCGCCGGACGGCGTCACCGTGGGCGAAATCATGATGCGCGGCAACACGCTCATGAAGGGCTATCTGAAGAACCCGCAGGCCACGGCGGAAGCCTTCGCCGGAGGCTGGTTCCATACCGGCGATCTGGCCGTGGTGCATCCCGACGGCTATCTGCAGGTCAAGGACCGCGCCAAGGACATCGTGATATCAGGCGGAGAGAACATCTCGACCGTCGAGGTCGAGGATGCGTTGTACGGGCATCCCGCCGTATTGGAAGCCGCCGTGGTGGCGCGGCCGGACGCCAAGTGGGGCGAGACGCCTTGCGCCTTCGTCACGCTGAAGGATGGCAGCGCCGCGACGGCGGAAGAACTGACCAGCTTCTGCCGGGGCCGCCTGGCCGGTTTCAAGGTGCCGCGCACTTTCGTGTTCGGCCCGTTGCCCAAAACCGCCACGGGCAAGATCCAGAAGTATCTGCTGCGCGAACAGGCGCGGCAGCTGTGAATTCGCCGCCGCCGGCGCGGCCCTAAGCGCGCGGCAGCAGGTCCAGCGCCTGCGCGTCGAAGCGCCGCAGATTGGGGAACACCAGCCCCAGATCCTCGCGGCTGGCGCCGAACCAGCCGCCCAGGGACGCGCCCAGCTGATCCACGGCCAGGGTCGGCAAGAGGCGGCCGTTGTCGACGAAGCCGGGGCCGTCCAGGGCGATTTCCGGATGGCTGCCGTAGTAGCGGCCGCCCTTGACCGCGCCGCCCAGTACAAAGTGATGCGAGCCCCAGCCGTGGTCGGAGCCGTTGCCGTTGGAGCCCAGGGTGCGGCCGAATTCGGATGCCGTGAACGTGGTCACCTGGTCCGCCACGCCTATCGCGGAAAGCGCCTGCTGGAACGCGGCCAGCGCCTGGCCCAGTTCCTTGAGCAGCGCGGGGTGGGTGTCATTCAGTCCGGCGTGGTTGTCATAGCCGTTCTGCGAGACGAAGAAAACCTGGCGGCGTGCGCCCAGCGCCTGGCGCGCCGCGATGATGCGGGCGACGATTTTCAGCTGCTGCGCCAGGGGGGACGAGAACTCGCCCGGCACGGCCACGTCCGCGAGGGCTGCACGCAGGCGCCCGTCGGCGTCGATGGACTGCGCGGCGATGCGCGACATCTCGCGTTCCATCAGGTGCTCGCGCGGCTGCGTGATGAGCTGGCGCAGCAAGGCCGTGCAGGCGCTGGAGCCATACATGTCGCGGCCCAGCAGGTCTATCTGCGTGGAGCCGTTGATGCCCACGCGGTATCCGGCGATCTTGCGTCCGGCCAGCAGCACGCTGCTGCCGCCCGCGGTGATGCCCGTGAAGGTGCGCTGCGCGTTGGCGTCCGCGAACAGGTCCGTCAGCCTCCCGGCCCAGCCCGACGCCGCGCCTTCCGGCGCCAGCGCCTGCCAGTACGACTGCTGGTCGTTGTGCGAAAACAGCTTGGGCGGCAGTGGCACGCGCGCGCCTATGTATTCCTGCTTGGAGGTGGGCGCAACCAGCGGACCGATGTTCAGCAGCACTGCCAAGTCGCCGCTTTCATACAAGGGCTTGAGCGGAGCCAGCGATGGGGCCAGCGCAAACTGGGCGCCGCCGGAGGCGGGTTCCTTGCCGCGCAGCGCCGTGGCCTGCAGGGCGTTGCGCGGCAGGGCGATGTCGGTGCGCGCCTGGGCATAGGCCTTGTAGGCGGCCGTGTCGTAGGGAACCAGCGAGTTGTAGGGGTCGTTGCCGCCGTACAGGAACACGCAGACCAGCGCCTTGTACGAGGAGGCTGGCGCTGATTGCGCCGCGGCCGCGCCCAGGGCCGCCAGGTTCAGCGCCAGTGGCGCGGCGGCGCCTGTGGCGCCCAAAGCGCAGGCGCGCAGCAGGAATTCGCGGCGGCTGGTTTGCGCGGCGTGGCGGGAATTCTTCATTTCTGCACCAGGTATTCGGGGCTGGCGGCCACCAGCATGATGGCGGCGCGCACGCGGTCGCGCGGCCGGCCCGCCGGTATCGTGGCCACGGCGCGCGCGATGCTGCCGGCGGTCTCGGCGGAATAGGCATCGCCCGCCAGCAGCAGCGCCACCCGCGCCACCAGCGCGGACGGATCCTGCGCCAGCGCGATCTCGGCGGCATAGGGCGTCTGCAGATCCTCCCACCCCCGGTCCACATAGATGGCCAGGAAGTTCAGGTAGCCGGCAATGCTGGTCTCATCGGTGATCTGCAGTTCCGGCGCCACCAGGTTCCGGCGCGCCAGCTCGGTCACCGGGGGCACGTAGCGCGGACGGAAGAAATTGAAGACGCTGGCAGATCGCATCGGGCTCTGGGCCAGCCGGATCGTGTTGTCAGTGGTGTCCGGCATGGCCCAGGCGCCGTTGCTGGAGGTCGCGCCGAAAGCCCGCGCCCAGGCCGCGAAGCGCACGATGGGTTCGCGCACCTTGCCCCAGCCGGGCGCGGCCAGGTCGGGGTTGCGCGCCTCCGGGTCCAGCAGGACGGCGCGCACCACGGCCTTCAGGTTGCCGCGCTTGCCGCTGCCGTCGTCGTTGAAGGCGGCCGACACGCGCGCGACATAGGCGCGGCTGGGATTGCTGGTGACCAGCCGCTGGATCAGCTGCGTGCCGATGAAGGGGCCCACGTTGGGATGGGCGCAGATCACTTCCATGGCGCGCTTGAGCGACAAATGGCCGTCGGTGCCTGCTGGCACCACCGCGCCCAGAAAGCGCTTCTCGGCCAGCGAGTGCAGCGCATTGTTCAAGGCCATGGGGCGGCGGTGGAATTCGACGTCGGTTTCAGGGCCGTTGATGTCCCAGCCGGTGAAGACCTTGGCCAGCCCCTGCACGTCCGCGTTGGTATACGTTTCCACGGGCGCGCCGTTGACCATTCTTTTGGCGCCGTCAGGTTCCAACTCCAGCAGTCCGATGCTGAACAACTGCATGACTTCGCGGGCATAGTTCTCGTCGGGATGGCGGCCGGTCTTGGGATCTTCCTTGCGGTTGCCGCGATAGGTCAGCATGCAGCCCATGGACAGGTTGCGCGTGACGGCCGTCAGCAGTTGCTGGTAATTGCCCAGGGCATGCTCGGCCAGCAGGTCCATGAAACCCGCGGCGCCAAACAATGGCCAGGACGCGGTGATGGACGATACGCCCACCACGAAGATCTCCGACAGCGCAAACGCGACCCGCGTGCGGACCTGATCCGGGGCCGAGATGAACTTGCGCCACAGCGTTGATTCCAGGGGCGCGTTGATGCCGTTGCCCTTGAACTCCTCGGTGTTCTTGCGCTGCTGCAGCAGCCAGTCGAAATGGGTCTGCGACGGCGGCATGGTCAGCTGCGCGTCCAGCCAGGCCGCGTAGCCGTCGCGCACCACGGCGTCGATCTCGGCGGGCGTGGGGCCGAACGTGGCCTGCGCCAGGAAACGCGAGGCCTGGCCCGGGGTCGGTTTTGCGTGGGAAGTATCGGCGGACTGCGGCGCAGCCGCTGACGGCGTAGCGGACATGCGCGGCACCTCGTCGAATGCGAAAACCTACGGTACTGAAGCCCCGGGCAGGCTTCAATACCGTCATTCGGACGAGAGACTAGTCCTAAAGCATGAGCTTCAGACCGAACGCGTGATGCCGCCGTCGATGCGGATGTTCTGGCCGGTGATGTAGGAAGAAGCGTCGGATGCGAGGAACGCGATCAGGTCGGCGACTTCTTCGGCGGTGCCGTAGCGGCCCATCGGAATGCGCGTGCGGCGGTCTTCCTTTTCAGGCAGGCTGTCGATGAAGCCCGGCAGCACGTTGTTCATCCGTACGTTGTGTTCGGCGTACTCGTCGGCGAACACCTTGGTGAAGGCGGCCAGTCCGGCGCGGAACACGCCCGAGGTCGGGAACAGCGCTTCGGGTTCGAAGGTGGCGTAGGTCGAGATATTGACGATGGCGCCGGACTTCTGCTGCTTCATCACCGGCGCGACCAGGCGCGCGATGCGCACCACGTTCAGCAGGTAGAACTCCATGCCCAGGTGCCAGTCCTCGTCGCTGATCTCCAGCAGCGGGCCCTTGGGGCCGTGGCCGGCGCTGTTGACCACGGCATCGATCCTGCCCCATTTTTGCTGCGTGGCGTCCACCAGCCTCGCCAGGTCTTCGGGCGAGCGGTTGGATCCCGTGACGCCCAGGCCGCCCAGTTCCCGCGCCAGCGCCTCGCCCTTGCCGGAGGAGGACAGGATGGCTACGCGCCAGCCGTCAGCCGCCAGTTTGCGCGCCGCCGCCGCGCCCATGCCGCTGCCGCCGGCGGTGACGATTGCCACTTTTTCCGTGCTCATGCTCACTCCTGGTCTTGAATTATTTGGGAGCGGCCATTGTAGAAGCGGGAGCGACCCGCCACACCACATTGCCGACGTCGTCGGCCGTCAGCAGGCCGCCCTGGCGGTCTATCGCCACCCCTGCCGGCCGTCCCTGGGCTTCGCCGCTTTCGTTCAGAAAGCCCGTCAGCACGTCGCGCGCCGGCCCGTCGGGCTTGCCGTCGCGAAACGGCACGAAGATGACCTTGTAGCCGCTGCGCGGATCGCGGTTCCACGAACCATGCTGGCCCACGAACATGCCGTCCGTGTAGGGCGCGGGCAGGCGCGACCCGCCCGACCAGGCCAGCCCCAGCGAGGCGGTGTGCGGGCCCAGCGCATAGTCGGGCACGATGGCGCGCGCCACCAGGTCCGGACGCGGCGGCTGGACCCGGCTGTCGACGTGCTGGCCGAAGTAGCTGTAGGGCCAGCCGTAAAAACCGCCGTCCCGCACCGAGGTCATGTAGTCGGGCACCAGGTCGCTGCCCAGTTCGTCGCGCTCGTTGACGGCCGTCCACAGCGTTTTGCCGTCGGGCGCCCAGGCCATGCCCACGGGGTTGCGCAGGCCGGTCGCGTACAGGCGTTTGTTGCCGCTGGCCACGTCGATTTCCCAGATGGCGGCGCGGCCCTCTTCGATGTCCATGCCGTTTTCGCCGACATTGCTGTTGGAGCCGACAGAGGCGTACAGCTTGCTGCCGTCGGGGCTGGCCAGCAGGTTCTTGGTCCAGTGGTGGTTCAGGCCCGCGGGCAGGTCGGTGACCTTCACGCCGGGGGCGGTGATCCGCTCCTGGCCGGTTTCGTAGGGAAAGCGCAGCACGGCGTCGGCGTTGGCGACGTATAACTGATTGCCGATCAAGGCCATGCCGAAGGGCGAGTTCAGGCCGTCGAGCAATACGCTGCGCGTTTCGGCGATGCCGTCGTGGTCGGCATCGCGCAGCAGGGTGATGCGGTTTGCGCTGGGGGTCCTGGCGCCGGCGCGTTTCATCACCAGGCCGGCGACCCAGGCCTTGAAGCCGCCGGAAGCCGACTCGGGCTTGGGCGGCGCGTTGGTCTCGGCCACCAGCACGTCGCCGTTGGGCAGCACGTACAGCCAGCGCGGATGATCCAGGCCGCTGGCGTACGCCGTTACCGACAGCCCGTTGGCTGCGACGGGCTGTGCGCCCGCGGGCCAGCCCACGGCCTTGGCCGTCTTCACGGTGGGTATGGTGGTGGGATTGGGGGCGGGCAGTTGAGGCGACGGGCCCATGCCGGCTTCGACCGGCAAGGTGGCCATTTCGCCGCAGGCGTTGAGAGTGGCGGCGGCCATCGCGGCGGCCAGCAGAATGCGGGGGGTGGGCATGACGCATGCTCCGGGGGCGGTGAGGTCCATCATACGCTTGGACCTCCGTAGCCCCGGCGCGCTCAACGCATCTGGAACGCCTCCTGATGCCAGCGCACGGGCTTGGCGCCCAGCTTGCGCAGGCCGCGCCTGAGCGCGTCGGCCAGGCCGGCGGGTCCGCAGAACCAGACGTCGGCGACGCGGCCCGCGGCCACCTCGCCCTGCGCCAGTGCTCCAGCCGTCAGCGTATCGCCGTCGTGCGCGCTATGGATGGCGAGCGTCACGCCGTCCAGCGCGGCGCAGCGTTCCTTGAGCAGCGGCACGAAAGGATCTGCCGAGGCATCGCGCACGCAATAGTGCAGCCACACGCGCGGCGTTGGCGCTTGTCCTTCCTGCAGGGCTTCCAGCCATGCGAGGAAAGGGGTGACGCCTATGCCGCCCGCCACCCAGACCTGCGATGCTGCGGCAGCGTCCGGCTCCAGTTGAAAGCGCCCATAGGGGCCTTCGACGGCGACCGGCTGGCCGATGCGCAGCGTGCGCGCCAGGCCGCGGGTGTAGTCGCCCAGCGCCTTGATCTGGAACGTGACGCGAGATTCGCCCGCCACGGGGGCGCTGGCGATGGTGTAGGGATGGGCGCCTTCCTTGCGGTCGAACGTGACGAAGGCGAACTGTCCCGCCTGATGCTCCCGCCAATTGGCGTCGAGTTCGCAGCTGACCTCCAGGATATCGCCTGGCTGGTGCGCCAGCGACACGATCCTGCCTTGCGCGCGGCGGCCGCTGCCCACGCGTCCCAGCAGCGCCACCAGCGCGGCATAAGAACCGGCGGCCAGCAGCGGAATCAACAGCAGGCCGACCGGACCGCTCCAGTAGCGCGCGGGAGCCAGCGCTGCCGTGTGGAACGCCAGCGCCAGGAACAGCACAGGCATCGCGCGGTGCAGGAGACGCCAGCCCCGGTAGGGAAAGCGCCGCCACAAGGTGATTGCGAGCATCGCCAGCAGCAGGTAGATCGACCACTCGCCCAGGTCCTTGGCCAGGCCGCGCGAGCTTTCGAACAGCGTCAGCACGACGTCGCGGGCGGGGCGGTTGCCCGCGTCCGCCAGGCTCTTCAAGGGGCCGCTGGCCAGCTTCAGCAACCAATGCGCGGCGCCGGCTGATACTGCGAGGATTCCGGCCCATTTGTGCAACCGGTATATCTTGTCCATGCCGCCCAGCGGGCGTTCCAGCCACGCGGGCCGCAGCGCCAGCAGCATGATCAATGCCATCAGTCCGATGGACCAGACGCCGGTGAGGTAGAGGCCTTGCTGGCGCGCCACCCAGTACCAGGCGCCGGTGGCCGGCGGCTGCAGGACGAACGCGTCCAGGCCCCAGGCCAGGGTCAGGACTAGCAAAAAGCCGCCTATGGCGGCGCCGGTTCCTATCGGTTTCATGATGGTGTCCATGTCGGGACGCTCGGCCCGCCGGATGCGGGCGGAGCGGGGTAGGCGCGTGGGCGCCGGCGCTTCAGTCCTTGATGCGGCTGCGCAGGACGGCGCCGCTCTGGGCGTCGACCCGCAGCTTCACGCGCTGGCCTTGCGCGTTGTCGGCCTTGACGTCGTAGCGGCCGTGCTCGAGCTCGATCTCGGTGATGTTGCGATAGCCCGCGGCGGTCAGCGTGTCGTAGATCTGGCGCACGGTCAGCGTCGCGTTGGCGGGGGCCGTGGCGGCGGGCTGGGCCGGCGCCGGGGCGGTCGTCTGGGCGTGCACGGCGGCGGCGCCGGTCAGGGTTGCGGCGCCAAGCGCCAGGGCGGCCAGGGTGTTGCGGATTGCGGTCATGGAATGGCTCCTAGGTTGTTGCGGGTTGCCGGAATGGCGACCATGACCGCATTATTCGGGTGTGAGGATGAACCAATTCTGAAGCTGCCGTTCACGTGCCGTTCATTTTTCCGGCGCTATAACTGGGCGGACAATCGCCTCTTATGGCGGACCCCGAATGCGAAAGAAACCATGACCCGAGGAACCCGTACCCGAATCTGGCTGTCCTGCGGCGCGCTGATGCTGGCGCTGGCCGCAGGCCCCAACGCAGGCCTGGCCGATGAAAGCGACCACGAACAAGCGCGCCAGGCCTTGCAGGCCGGCAAGGTGCTGCCCCTGCGTTCGGTGCTGGACATCGTCGAACGCGACTATCCTGGGCAGGTGGTCAAGGTCGAGTTCGAAGAGGACGACGGCGAGTTCATCTACGAGATCCGGCTGCTGCAAAGCGGCGGCCGGCTGGTCAAGCTGAAGATCGACGCGCGCGACGGCAAGGTGCTGGGCGTGAAGGGGCGCGACATCCAATTCCGGGACAAGCACTGATGCGCATACTCGTGGTTGAAGACGAGCCGACCCTGGCCACGCAGTTGGCCGATGCCTTGCGCCAAGCGGGCTATACCGTCGACACCGCCGCGGACGGCGGGACGGCCCAGTACATGGGCGCGGTCGAGACCTACGACGTGGTGGTGCTGGACCTGGGCCTGCCGGTCATGGACGGCCTCACCGTGCTCAAGCAGTGGCGCGCGGGCGGCCAGGGCATGCCGGTGCTGATCCTCACGGCGCGCGACAACTGGCACGAGAAGGTCGCCGGCATCGATGCCGGCGCCGACGATTACCTGACCAAGCCCTTCCACATGGAAGAGCTGCTGGCGCGGGTGCGGGCGCTCTTGCGCCGCTCCAGCAACCACGCCAGCGCGCAATGGCGCTGCGGTCCGCTGATGCTGGACACGCGGCAGGCCAAGGTCACGGTGGACGGCCAGGCGCTGTCCCTGACCAGCCATGAATTCAAGGTGCTGGCCGTGCTGATGCAACGCGCGGGCGAAGTGATTTCGCGCAGCGAGCTGACCGAGCACGTCTACGCCCAGGACAATGACCGTGACTCCAACACCATCGATGTGTTCATCGCGCGGCTGCGCAAGAAACTGCCGCCCGATACCATCGAAACCGTGCGCGGCCTGGGTTACCGCCTGGCCTGCGCCGCATGATGCCGCAGCGCGCGCGCGCGCCCGGCTCGCTGCGCTGGCGCCTGCTGGCCGGCACGCTGGCCTGGATCCTGGTCACGGTGGTGCTGGCCGGCTGGGGCTTGGGCAGCTTGTTCCGCCAGCACATCACCGAGCAGCTGCGCGCCGAGCTGACCCTGCACCTGAACCAGCTGACGGCCGCGGTGAACACGGCTCCGGACGGTCGCCTGGTGGTCTCGCCGCCCCTGAGCGATCCACGCCTGGAGCAACCGCTATCAGGCCTGTATTGGCAAATCGACCGGCTCGACGAACAGGGCCGTCCGGCGGCCGTGGGCGCGGCGCGCTCGCGTTCGCTCTGGGATCAGGTGCTGGAGTTGCCCGCCGCGGACAGCGCCGACGGGGTGTATGAAATCGCGGGGCCGGAAAAGCACAGGCTGACCGCCTTGACGCGCACGCTGGAACCGGCCGAGACCGAGGCAGCGCCGTTGCGCCTGATCGTGGCGGCCGACAGCCAGGTGCTGGCGGAGCCGATCGAGCGCTTCAATCACATGCTGTTGATTTCGCTGGGCGCGCTGGCGGCAGGCTTGACGCTGGCGGCCGTGGTCCAGGTCCTGGTCGGGTTGCGGCCGCTGGCCAGGCTCAGGCGGCAGCTCGCCGGGCAGCACGGGGGCGCCAGCGTGCGCATCGAAGGCCGCTTTCCCAGCGAAATCCAGCCGCTCGTCGACGACTTCAATCGCGTCCTGGACGTCAATGCCGACATGGTGCAGCGCGCGCGCACGCAGGCCGGCAATCTGGCGCATGCGGTGAAGACGCCGCTGACGATTCTGGGCAATGCCGCGGCGCGCGAGGAAGGGCCGCTGGCGGCGCTGGTACAGGAGCAGGTCGGCATGGCGCGCCGCCAGATCGACTATCACCTGGCGCGCGCCCGCGCCGCCGCCGCGTCTGGCGCGGCCGACAGCCGCACACCGCTGCGCAAACCCATCGAGGGGCTGCTGCGCGTCATGCAGCGCTTGTATGCGCAGCGCGGACTGCTGCTGGAAATGCCGGAATTTGCCGAGGGCCTGGTATTCCGCGGCGAAGAACAGGATCTGCAGGAGATGGTTGGCAACCTGCTGGACAACGCCTGCAAATGGGCCGAGCGCCAGGTGCAGGTCAGCGCAAGCGCCGCCGGCCAGGGCCAGTTGCTCATCCAGATCGACGATGACGGCCCGGGTATAGCCGACGAGGAACGCGAGCGCATCTTCCTGCGCGGCGTGCGCATGGACGAGCAGCGTCCCGGATCGGGCCTGGGCCTGGACATCGTGCGCGACCTGGCCAGCACCTATGGCGGCCAGGCGCAAGCCGAGCGTTCGCCGCTGGGCGGCTTGAGGGTGTCGTTGTGGCTGCCGGCCGCCTGAGGCCGGCGCCCGGGGGTCACTTGACCAGCGTCACCGGCGCTTCGGCCAGTTGCAGCACCTGATTGGCGACCGAGCCGATCAGGATGTTCGTCAGCGAGCCGTTGCCGCGCGTGCCCATGACGATGCGGGCGCAGCCGTGGTCCTGGGCGTAGCCGGCGATTTCCGTGGCCGCGTGGCCAAACGCCACGTGGCTGGTGTAGTCGGCGCCGGTCACGTCCAGCAGTTTGCGCGCCTCGTCCGCGGCCTCCTGGCCTTCGCGCAGGTAGAACTCGTCGATCATGTCCTGCGTGATCAGGCGTGACAGCCCCGCGCGGCCTTGCACGGGCGTCTGGACGTTGAGCAGATGGATGCGGGCGGCGCCGGCGCCTTGGGCGAGCTGGCGGGCGTACAGGACGGCGCGGTTGGCGTTGTCGGAGCCGTCGACAGGGACCAGGATGTTCAGCATGGATGCTCCTTGACGGTTACTTGACCAGGGTGACGGGCAACTCCGTCAGATGCAGGACGCGGGTCGCGACCGAACCCAGGAACCAGGACGACACCGAGCCCAACCCGCGCGAGCCCATGTAGATTTCGTCCGCGCCGGATTCGCCGGCTACGCGCACGATGGTCTCGGCGGCGGCGCCTATTTCGATGTGGGTCTGGAAGGGCACGCCGGCCTGGGTCAGCAGTTCGCTGGCGGCCTGCAGCGCGTTGCGGCCTTCTTCCTCGTGATAGGCGTCGATCTCGGCTTGCGACAGGCCGCGGCCGATCTTGCCGGCTTTCAGGGGGATCTGGACCGTGAGGAGCTCCACGCGTTCGATGGGGTCGTAGCTGCGGGCGTCGAGCAGGGCTTGGACCGCATGGACGGCGGGCTGCGAGCCGTCCACGGGGATCAGGATGCGTTTCATGAGCGTCTCCTTGTGCGCGCCGCGGGCGGCGTTGTAGTCCACTGTATCCGAATTATTCGCCGAATCGGACAGGCGCGTCATGCGCAGGATCAAACCGGGCGCAATCAGCGCGCGCCGCCGGGCGGCGGACTCGGCGCGGGATCAGCGCCAGCGCGGCTCCAGGACGTGCGCGGCCGGGGCCTGCCCGAGCAGCCGTGCGGCGAGAATGCTCAATGCCTCGGCCGAGCCGCTGGTCTCCAGGCGCAATCCGCCCGGACCGTCGGCGCGCAACAGGCCGCGTTCCTGCAACTGGTGGCGCAGCCGGCGCGCCACGGGCGCGCCCGTCTCCAGCAGCGGCACGTCGGCGCCAGCGGCCGCCTGGATCGCGTCGCGCAGGAAGGGAAAGTGGGTGCAGCCTAGCACCAGCACGTCGGCGCCGGCCTCGCGTAGCTCAGCCACGGGAGCGCGCACCGCGGCTTCGGCCTCGGGGCCGCTGAGCACGCCATGCTCCACCAGCCGTACCCACTCGGGGCAGGGCCTGAACAGGATGCGGACTTCGGGCGCCTCGCGCCGGACCAGCGCGGCGAATTTGGGGCTGGCCAGAGTGCCGGTGGTGGCGAATACGCCGACCACGCCGCTCGTGGTCAGGTGCGCGGCGGGCTTGATGGCCGGCTCCACGCCGATGATGATCAGTTGCGGATGGCGCAGGCGCAGCTGGGCGATGGCGGCCGCGGTGGCGGTATTGCAGGCCACCACCATGGCCTTGGCCTGGCGCGACACGAAGTAATCGGCAATCGTGCAGGCGCGCTGCTCGACGTAGTCCTGCGTTTTTTCGCCATAGGGCACGTGGGCGGAGTCGGCCACGTACAGCAGGAATTCGTGGGGCAGGGCGTCGCGGATGGCGCGCAGCACGCTCAGCCCGCCGACGCCGGAGTCGTAGATGCCTATGGGTGAATCTGGGAACATGGCTGCAATGCGGAGTGCGGGGTGCCGGGCAGTGTAGCGCTGCGCGCTCAGGCCGGCGATTCCTCGCGCTGCCGCCGCGCCTCGCCGATCAGCTTGCGGGCCGCGCCGGAGAGCGCTTCGTCGCGCCAGATCAGGTTCAGCGGCGCGCGCAGTTCCGCGGGCTGGGCCAGGTTGACGTAGACCACGCCTTCGATGTTCACGCGGCGCAGCGACGCCGGCACCAGCGACACGCCCAGGCCGGCTGCCACCAGGCTCAGGGTGGACAGCATGCGCGGCGCTTCCTGGGCCACGCGCGGGCTGAAACCGGCGGCGCCGCAGGCCGCAATGATGGCGTCGTACAGGCCTGGCCCGCTGTGGCGGCGGTAGAGGATTAGCGATTCGTCGGCCAGTTCCGACAGCGCGATGCGCTTGCGCGGCCGGCCCTTGACGGTTGGGTGGTCGGCGGGAAACGCGGCCAGCATGGGCTCTTCCAGCACGGTTTCCACCACCACGCCCGGGCCCAGGCCATAGGGACCGCGGATGAATGCCACGTCCACGCGGCCCGCGCCCACGGCCTCCATGAGTTCGCCGGTGCTGCTTTCCTCCAGCACCAGCCGCACATTGGGCGCCGTTTCGCGGAAGCGGCGGATGACGGACGGCACGAAGGGATGGAACGCCGCGGACCCGGTGAAGCCCACGGTCAGGCGCCCGGCCTCGCCCTGCGACACGCGCCGCACGCCTTCCACGGCCTGGTCCACCAGGGCCACGATATTGCGCGCATCGTCCAGCAGCGCGCGGCCGCTTTCGGTCAGCTCCATGCCGCGCGGCAGGCGGTGGAACAGCGTCACGCCCAGTTCCTGCTCCAGCACGCGGATCTGCTGGCTGAGCGGCGGCTGGCGTATGCCCAGCCGCGCCGCGGCCTTGGTCAGATGGGATTCCTCGGCCACGGCCAGGAAGTAGCGCAACAGCCTCAAGTCTACAGATGCCATATTCAACCGATATGAATATATAGATAGTCATATATTAGACATTATCCAAGGCGAAGAGTAGGCTGCAATCTCGTTGTCCTTCCCTGGTTCCACTCCGCGCCGCTTCGGCGGCGCCGGCATGAAAATGATGAACGCAGCACCTTCCACCTCCGAGGCCGATCTGCGGCCTCCGCCCACGTGCGGGCAATTGTTCTATGGCTTCCTGATGCTCGGCCTGACGGCCTTCGGCGGCGCCTTGCCGCTGGCGCGCCGCATGGTCGTCGAAAAGCACCGCTGGCTCAGCGGCGCCGAGTTCACCGATCTGCTGGGCCTGTGCCAGTTCCTGCCCGGCGGCAACATCATCAACCTGTCGGTGGCGCTGGGCATGAAGTTCCGCGGGCCGCGCGGCGCGTTCGCGGCGCTGATGGGCCTGATCCTGGCGCCGTCCGCCATCGTGGTGCTGCTGGGCATGGTGTACGACCGCTTCCAGAACGATCCGCACATCCAGCACCTGTTTGCCGGTCTGGCGGCCGCGGCCGCGGGTCTGTTGATTTCCATGGCGGTGAAGATCGGGGTGCCGGTGGTGAAGCGCCGCGACTGGCTGGCCGGCGTGGTGGCCACGGCCTGCTTCATTGCCATCGCCGTGCTGCGCATTCCGCTGCTGCCCACCATGGCGGTGCTGACGCCGCTGAGCATCCTGATGGTCTGGAGGCAACGTCGATGATCCACACACTGATCGCCCTGGCCCTGATCTTTTCCGAACTGTCCGTGCTGGCGTTCGGCGGCGGCAACACCATCCTGCCCGAGATGCAGCGGCAGGTGGTGGACGTGCATGGCTGGATGACGGCGGCGGACTTTTCCGCGCTGTTCGCCCTGGGGCAGGCCGCCCCGGGTCCCAATTTGATGGTGGTCACGCTGGTGGGCTGGCATGTGGCGGGCGGCCTGGGCATGCTCGTCACTACCATCGCCAAGTTCGGCCCGTCGTCCATCATCACTGTGATCGCGCTGGGCCTGTGGGAACGCTTCAAGGACCGGCCCTGGCGCGGCGTCATCCAGGCGGGCATCTTCCCGATGACGGTGGGATTGGTGGCGGCCAGCGCGGCGCTCATCACCGAAGCCTCGGTGCATACCTGGCTGCTGGGCGCCATTACCGCTGTGGTGGCGCTGCTGGGCAGCTTCACCCGCATCCATCCGTTGTGGCTGCTGTTTGGCGGCGCGCTGGTCGGTTTGCTCGGCATCGGTTAGCGTTAGGGCTGCTCATACCAAAAGGAGCAGCCGCATGCCGCCGCTCAAGGATTTCGAGCCCGAGGACGACTCCGCCGCTGGCGCCGCCCTGCCGTTTTTCCATGCGCATCGTCGCCTGGTCGGATGCGCTGGTTTGCTGCTGGTGACGGCGGGCGGCCTGTATGCCCTGGGCGTGCCCTGGGTGCTGTCGCTGCTGCTGGGATTCGATGCGGGGGCGCTTGTGTTCCTGTTGATGACGGCGCGGGTGTTCGGCCGCACCAGCGCGGCGGCCATGCGCCAGCATGCGCAGCAGCAGGACGTGGGGCGCACCGGCGTGCTGTGGAGCAGCGTGGCGCTGTCCTGCATGGTGATGATGGCGTTGTGGGTCGAACTGCGGGGGGAAGGCGGCGCGGGCGACGTGCTTGCCATGTTGGCCGCCGCCGTCACCATCATCCTGTCATGGCTCTACATGAACATGATCTTCGCGCTGCACTACGCGCATGGCTATTACGGCCACCGCAACGCCATGCACAAAGGGCTGGATTTCCCGGGTACCGATGAACCCGACTACTGGGACTTCGCCTATTTCGCGCTGGTGCTGGGCATGACGTTCCAGGTGTCGGACGTGCAGATCGTGAACCGGCGAGTGCGCCGCACAGCCCTTACGCACAGCGTCATCGCCTTTTTCTTCAACGTCTTCATCATCGCCATCAGCGTGAACGTCGCGGCGGGGCGGGCCTGAAGCCGCGCCCCGGGGGCTTGCGCCAGGCCGGGCCGCGCCAGGCCGGGCCGCGTCAGGCCGGGCCGCGTCAGGCTGCGCCCAGGCGCCACAAGGACGTGACTTCCTTCGAACGGGCGGCATGCAGCGGGTCGCTCGCGTCCTGCGCGCGGCCGTGCGTGGGACGGGTGTCGATGCGCTCGATCACGCGCAGGCCGGCCTGGCTGATCATTTCCAGCAGCGCTTCGCGGCTGCGCAGGCCCAGGTGTTCGGCCAGGTCCGACAGGATCAGCCAGCCCTCGCCATTGGGCGTCAGATGCGCCGCCAGCCCATTCAGGAAACCGCGCAGCATGCGGCTGTCAGGGTCGTAGACCGCATGCTCGACGGGCGAGCTGGGGCGGGCGGGCAGCCACGGCGGGTTGCACACGATCAGGGAGACCCGGCCTTCGGGGAACAGGTCCGTTTCTTCGACGTCGACCTGCTTGGACAGGCCCAGCCGCTCCAGGTTTTCGCGGGCGCAGGCCAGGGCGCGCGGATCGGTGTCGGTCGCGATGACACGCTTGCCGCCGCGGCGCGCAATCACGGCGGCCAGCACGCCCGTGCCGGTGCCGATGTCGAAGGCCACGCTGCCGCGCGGCATCGGGGTGCGCGCCACCAGGTCGACGTACTCGCCGCGCAGCGGTGAGAACACGCCGTAGTGCGGATGGATGCGGGCATTCAGGGCGGGAATTTCCACGCCCTTCTTGCGCCATTCGAAGGCGCCGATCAGGCCCAGCAGCTCGCGCAGCGACGCGACGTAGGGCTCCTCGGCGGGGCCATGGGCCTCTTCGCAGGCGAGCCGGGCGTCGGGCGCGCGGCGCAGCGGAATGCCGTGGCCGGCGTCGAACGGAATCAGCAGCATGCCCAGGATGCGGGCGCGCTGGGACTGGATCTGGCGATGCTGGTTGAAGGCGTCCAGCAGGCTGTCCACGGGCTTGCGGGGCCGCTTGTCGACCCGCCGCGTGATGGCCTGCAGCAGTTGCCGCGCGTTCTGGAAGTCGCCGCGCCACAGCAGGCCGACACCTTCGCAGGCATGGCGGTAGGCCATGTCGGCGGTCATGGTGTCGTCCGCCACCACTACGCGCTTGGGCGGCGCGGCGCCGGATTCGGAGCGCCAGCGGGCGGCGTGCGGGGTCTGGTTTTCTTCCCAGCGGATTTCAGGGACGGTCAACGTGTCGCTCCAGCAAGGCGGGGCGCGCGGGGCAGGGTGGTCATGGATAAAGCAAAAAAGAAGGGGCGCGGGCTGCCAATGTAGCAGCTTCGCGCCCCGTCGCGGCGTCCGCTTGGGCTCAGTGGAACAGCACCACCGCCTTCTGCAGCGTGATCCAGATGCCCCAGGCCAGGGGGATGCCGACGCAAGCCCAGGCAAACACCACTAGCGCCGCCGGCGTGCGGAACGCGGATGTTCCGACCCCGTGCGTTTCCGTGGCGACGGCGCGTTCGTGGGCCAGCGCCTTCTCGCGCGCCAGTTCCTCGTCATTCATGAAGTACTTGGGGTTCACGGGCCGGATCGCCAGGTTGCACAGAAAGCCCAGCACCAGCATCCCGGCCAGGATGTACATGGTGATGTCGTACACCTGGGCGCGCGGCACGCCGATGGACAGCTGGTATTCGCGGATGTAGTTCACCAGCACCGGTCCGAAGATGCCCGCCGCCGACCAGGCCGTCAGCAGCCGTCCATGGATGGCGCCGACCATCTGCGTGCCGAACAGGTCGGCCAGGTACGCCGGCACGGTGGAGAAGCCGCCGCCGTACATGGACAGGATGATGCAGAAGGCGGCCACGAACAGGGCCAGCGCGCCGATGTGCGCGGTCCAGGGGATGGCCGAATACAGCGCGAAGCCCAGCACGAAGAAGATGAAGTAGGTGGTCTTGCGGCCCAGCTTGTCGGACAGGCTGGCCCAGAAGAAGCGGCCGCCGATGTTGAACAGGCTGAGCAGGCCGGTGAAGCCGGCGGCGATGGCGGCGATGGCCGCCAACTGGCTCTTGTCCAGTTGCGAGTAGCCCAGTTCAGGCTGGTTGATCAGGCCGCCGCCGAACACTTCCTGCAGCAGCGGCGAGGCCATGCCCAGGATGCCGATGCCCGCCGTGACGTTCAGGCACAGCGCCCACCACACCAGCCAGAACTGCGGCACGCCCCAGACGCGCTGCACATGGACATGGCCCTTCGTGATCATGGCGTTGCCGGCATGCTTGGCCGGAGCGGTCCAGCCCTCGGGCTTCCAGCCGGTCGGCGGCAGGCGGTAGCCCAGCGCACCCGACATCATGAAGACGAAGTACACCGCGGCCATGGTCAGGAAGGTCTGCCAGACGCCCGGCGATTCAGGCGTGGCGAAGTGGCGCATCAGCAGGTCGGCCAGCGGCGCGCCTATCATGGCGCCGCCGCCAAAGCCCATGATGGCCATGCCAGTGGCCATGCCGCGGCGGTCGGGGAACCACTTGATCAGCGTGCTCACGGGCGAGATGTAGCCCAGTCCCAGGCCGATGCCGCCGATGACGCCCGAGCCCAGCCACAGCATCCACATCTGGTGCAGGTACACGCCGATGGCCGAAATGACCAGGCCGCCACACCAGCACAGGGCCGACACCACGCCCGCCTTGCGCGGGCCCGCGCGTTCCAGCCAGCCGCCCCACAGCGCGGCCGAGCAGCCCAGCAGCACGAAGAACAGGGTGTACATCCACCCCATGGTCGAGATCTTCCAGTCGCAGTTGGTGGCGAACAGCTCGGCTGCGAGGCTCATGTCCGCGGGGCAGGCCAGCGGCTTGGCGCCGCCCACGACCTTGGACAACGGCAGCCAGAACACCGAGAAACCGTAGGCCATGCCGATGCACAGGTGGATGGCCAGGGCGGCCGGGGGAACCAGCCAGCGCGAGAAGCCCGGTCCGGCGATGGTGCGTTCCTTATCGAAAAAACCCGGCTTCGAACCGGGCAGGTCCAGCGTGGCAGTGCTTTGCATGTTGTCTCCTCTTTGGGGGCCGCTCGTTGGCGCGCGTGGTCCGGCATCCGGCCGGTCCCGCCGCCTTTTCTTGTGATTGTTCCTGCCGTCTTGCCTGCCGCCGACGCGTTACGCCACGCGGGCCAGCGGTGTGAGGCGCTGGCGGTTCTGGGTGACCGCTTCCAGCACCAGCGGGTGCAGTCGTTCCCCGCCGGCGTCGCCGTCGGGGTTTTGTTCGAGAAAGTTCAGGAGCTCATTGCGCATGCGCGGCTCCCAGAACTTGTGGATATGGTTGGCCACGCCCTCCAGGGCCTCGGGCCGGTCGGGCATGGCTTCGAAGAATTGGCCGATGCGGTTGGCCATGCGGATCAGGTTGCCGATTTCCATGCTTGCGTGAAGTCCGGTTCAGGAGATGATGCGTTGGGGGTGTGAGTACAGTGTGGCGTCGTCGCCGCGTAGAAAACCCAGCAGGCTGACGTTGGCTTCATCGGCCAGGCGGATGGCGAGCGCGGTGGGTGCGGAGACGGATGCCAGCACCGCGACGCCGGCGGCGGCGGTCTTCTGCACCATTTCGAAGCTGGCGCGGCTGGACACCACCACGATGCCGTCGCCAGCATGCATGGCCTGGCGTGCCAGTGCACCTATCAGTTTGTCCAGCGCGTTGTGGCGGCCCACGTCCTCGCGCACCAGCGCGACGGCGCCATCGGCGCCCGCCCAGCCGGCGGCGTGGGTGGCGCCCGTGATGTCGTGCAGCGCCTGGCGCGCCCGCATGTCGCGCATGGCGGCCAGCACGGCCTGGATGCGCACGGGCGAGCCGTTGGTGACGGGCGCGACAGGCCGCAGCACTTCGGGCAGCGTTTCCACGCCGCACAGGCCGCAGCCGGTGCGCCCGGCCATGGCGCGGCGGCGGGACTTCAGCCGCACTTCACAGGCAGTGGAAATTTCCAGCTGGACCACGATGCCGTCGCATTGCGGCAGCAGGTCGATGCCGCGCACGTCGCTGATGCCGTCGACGATGCCTTCGGACAGCGCGAAGCCGACCGCGAAGTCTTCCAGGTCGGCCGGCGTGGCCAGCATGGTGGCGTGGCTGATGCCGTTGAACTCCAGCGCCACCGGGGTTTCCTCGGCCACGGAGTCGGTTTCGACCTCGGGGACCAGGACACCGCCCCGCACGCGGGTGACCTGTACCTGCGTGCAATCGGGGCGGGAAGGCGGTGGCGTGGGCATGTCGGCGTCCTGGCGTTTCGGGCTGGCGGTTATTTCCCGGTCAGCGCCGCCTCGCTTTCTCGCGAACGCTCGCGCAGCAGCTTTTGCTGGATGTCCGCAAAGCGCGACCACTGGCGTTGCCACTCCGAAGGCTGCGACACGCGCGTGACCTGCACGGCCGTCACTTTGTATTCGGGGCAGTTGGTGGCCCAGTCGGAGCTGTCGGTGGTGACGACGTTGGCGCCGGACTCGGGAAAATGGAAGGTGGTGTATACCACGCCCGGCTGCACCCTGTCGGTCAGCGTGGCCCGCAACACGGTCTCGCCCGCGCGGCTCTGGATGCCGACCCAGTCGCCGTCCTTCACGCCGCGGTCCTCGGCGTCCTGCGGATGCAGTTCCAGCACGTCCTCGCCATGCCACATGACGTTGGGGGTGCGCCGGGTCTGCGCGCCCACGTTGTACTGCGACAGGATGCGGCCCGTGGTCAGCAGAAGCGGGAAGCGGCGCGTGCTGCGCTCGTCCGTGGGCACGTACTTCGTGATCATGAACTTGCCCTTGCCGCGCACGAACTCGTCGATGTGCATGATGGGCGTGCCATCGGGCGCTTCTTCGTTGCAGGGCCATTGCAGGCTGCCCTGCTTGTCCAGCTTTTCGTAGCTGACGCCGGTGAAGGTCGGCGTCAGGCGCGCGATCTCGTCCATGATCTCGCTGGGATGCTTGTAGTTCATGGGGTAGCCCAGCGCGTTGGACAGCGCCACCGTCACTTCCCAGTCGGACTTGCCGTTCTTGGGTTCCATGACCTTGCGCACGCGCGAGATGCGGCGCTCGGCGTTGGTGAAGGTGCCGTCCTTTTCGAGGAACGAGGAGCCGGGCAGGAACACGTGGGCGTACTTGGCCGTTTCGTTCAGGAACAGGTCCTGCACCACGATGCATTCCATGGCAGCGAGGGACGCCGCCACGTGCTGCGTGTTGGGGTCCGACTGCACGATGTCTTCGCCCTGGCAATACAGGCCCTTGAACGAACCGCCCAGCGCAGCCTCGAACATGTTGGGGATGCGCAGGCCGGGTTCCGGCTGCAGGGTCACGCCCCAGTCCTGTTCGAACTGCGCGCGCACCGTGTTGTCGGAGATGTGGCGGTAGCCCGGCAGCTCATGCGGGAACGAGCCCATGTCGCACGAACCCTGCACGTTGTTCTGCCCGCGCAGCGGATTCACGCCCACGCCTTCGCGGCCGATGTTGCCGGTGGCCATGGCCAGGTTGGCGATGGCCATGACGGTGGTGGAGCCCTGGCTGTGTTCGGTTACGCCCAGGCCGTAGTAGATCGAGCCGTTGCCGCCGGTGGCGTACAGGCGCGCCGCGCCGCGCACCGCCTGCGCCGGCACGCCGGTGATCTCTTCCATGGCTTCCGGCGAATTCTCTGGCAGCGAGACGAAGTCGCGCCATTCCTTGAAGGCCTTGGCTTCGCAGCGCTCGGCCACGAAGTCCTCGGCGATCAGGTTTTCGGTGGCGATCACGTGGGCCAACGAGGACAGCAGGGCGGTGTTGGTGCCGGGGCGCACCTGCAGGTGGAAGTCGGCCTTGATGTGCGGCGAACTGACCAGTTCGATGCGGCGCGGATCGATCACGATCAGGCGCGCGCCCTGGCGCAGGCGGCGCTTCAAGCGCGAGGCGAACACCGGATGGCCGCTGCTGGGGTTGGCGCCCATCACGATGACCACGTCGGTGTGCATGACGGAATCGAAGGTCTGGGTGCCGGCGGATTCGCCCAGCGTCTGCTTCAGGCCGTAGCCCGTGGGCGAGTGGCAGACCCGCGCGCAGGTGTCTACGTTGTTGGTGCCGAAGGCGGCGCGTACCAGCTTTTGCACCAGCCAGGTTTCTTCGTTGGTGCAGCGCGAGGAGGTGATGCCGCCGACCGCATCGCGGCCGTACTGACCCTGGATGCGGCGGAATTCGGAGGCCGCATAGTTGATCGCCTCGTCCCAGGACACTTCCTTCCAGGAGTCGGTGATGTGCTTGCGGATCATGGGCTTGAGCACGCGTTCCTTGTGCGTGGCATAGCCCCAGGCGAAGCGGCCCTTGACGCAGGAATGGCCGCGGTTGGCCTGGCCGTCCTTCCAGGGCACCATGCGCACCACTTCCTGGCCCTTCATCTCGGCCTTGAAGCCGCAGCCCACGCCGCAATAGGCGCAGGTGGTCACGACCGAGTGCTCGGCCTGGCCCATCATGATGACGGTCTTTTCCTGCAGCGTGGAGGTCGGACAGGCTTGCACGCAGGCGCCGCAGGACACGCATTCACTGTCCAGGAAGGGCTGGTCCTGCCCCGGCGACACGCGCGACTCGAAGCCCTTGCCGGAGATCGTCAGGGCGAAGGTGCCCTGGGTTTCCTCGCAGGCGCGCACGCAGCGGTTGCAGACGATGCACTTGGACGCGTCATAGGTGAAGTACGGATTGGACTCGTCCTTTTCGCTCTTCAGGTGGTTGGCGCCGTCGTAGCCGTAGCGCACGTTGCGCAGGCCCACCACGCCGGCCATGTCCTGCAGTTCGCAGTCGCCGTTGGCCGGGCAGGTCAGGCAGTCCAGCGGGTGGTCGGAGATGTACAGCTCCATCACGCCGCGGCGCAGGTCGTGCAGCTTGGGGGTTTCGGTGTAGACCACCATGCCGTTCTCGGCGGGGGTGGTGCACGACGCCGGATAGCCGCGGCGGCCTTCGATCTGCACCAGGCACAGCCGGCACGAACCGAAGGGCTCCAGGCTGTCGGTGGCGCACAGCTTGGGAATGTTGATGCCGGCCTCGGCGGCCGCGCGCATCAGCGAGGTGCCTTCGGGCACCGTGATTTCCTGGCCGTCTATGGTCAGGGTGACGGTTACGGCGGACTCGCGCGCCGGCGTGCCCAGGTCGCGATCGCGCTTGATGACGGTTTCTAGCATGTCGGTCTCGGGTTCAGGCCGCGTGCGCGGCAGACTGGGAGGACTCGATGCCGAAGTCCTGCGGGAAGTGGTTCAGCGCCGACAGCACCGGGTAGGGCGCCATGCCCCCCAGGGCGCACAGCGAGCCGCCCAGCATCGTGTCGCACAGGTCGCGCAGCAGATGCACCTGCTGCTCGCGGCCGGGGCCGCCCGCGACGATCTTGTCTATGGTTTCCACGCCGCGGGTGGAGCCGATGCGGCAGGGCGTGCATTTGCCGCAGGATTCGATGGCGCAGAACTCCATCGCATAGCGCGCCATGCGCGCCATGTCGACGGTGTCGTCGAAGGCCACCAGGCCGCCATGGCCGACCATGGCGGATATCTGGATGTAGGCCTCGTAGTCCAGCGGCACGTCCCATTGCGATTCCGGCAGGTAGGCGCCCAGCGGGCCGCCCACCTGCACCGCGCGCAGCGGGCGGCCGGAGGCGCTGCCGCCGCCGAAACCGTACAGCAGGTCGCGCAGGCTCAGGCCGAAGGCCTTTTCGACCAGGCCGCCGTGCTTGAGGTTGCCGGCCAGCTGGAACGGCAGCGTGCCGTGCGAGCGGCCCACGCCATAGTCGCGGTAATAGGCGGCGCCCTTGGCCAGGATGATGGGCACGGTGGCCAGAGAAATCACGTTGTTGATGACCGTGGGCTTGCCGAACAGGCCCGAGATCGCCGGCAGCGGCGGCTTGGCGCGAACCACGCCGCGCTTGCCCTCGATGCTTTCCAGCAGCGAGGTTTCCTCGCCGCAGATATAGGCGCCCGCGCCCTTGCGCACTTCCAGGTCGAAGCGGCGGCCGCTGCCGTGCACGTCATTGCCCAGCCAGCCCACGCTGCGCGCCCGCGCGATGGCGGCTTCCAGCGTGTCGATCGCTTGCGGATATTCCGAACGCACGTAGATGTAGCCGTAGGTCGCGCCCACCGCCAGGCCGGCGATGGTCATGCCTTCGATCAGCACATAGGGGTCGCCTTCCATCAGCAGGCGGTCGGCGAAGGTGCCGGAGTCGCCTTCGTCGGCGTTGCAGACGATATATTTCTGGGTGCCGGGGGTGCCTGCGACCGTCTTCCATTTGATGCCGGTCGGGAACGCCGCGCCGCCGCGGCCGCGCAGGCCCGAGGCCACCATTTCGTCGACGATCTGCCCGGGCTCCATGGCCAGGGCGCGTTGCAGGCCCTGCAGGCCGCCATGGGCGGCGTAGTCCTGCAGGGACAGCGGATCGGTCACGCCGACGCGGGCGAAGGTCAGGCGTTCCTGGTGCTTCAGGTAGGGGATTTCTTCGGTCAGGCCCAGGCGCAGCGGATGCTCGCCGCCACTTAGCCAGCCGGCGTCGAACAGCGCGGCGACGTCCTCGGGCTGCACCGGCCCGTAGGCGACGCGGCCCTGCGGGGTAGTGATTTCGACCATGGGTTCCAGCCACAGCAGCCCGCGCGAGCCATTGCGCACGATCTGCACGGACAGACCGCGGGCGTCGGCGGCGCGTTCGATGTCGCGCGCCACCGTGTCGGCGTCCATGGCCAGCGCCGCGGCGTCGCGCGGCACGTAGATGACAATGGGGGAGCTCATGATTGCGCCTCCCGCGTGCGGGCCAGCAGTCGGTCGAGCTTTTCCGGCGTGACGCGGGCATGGGGCCGCCCGTCGATCATCACCGCCGGCGACTGGGCGCACAGGCCCAGGCAGTACACCGGTTCCAGGGTGAAATCGCCGTTCTTGCTGTTGGCGTGGAAATCACAGCCCAGCGCCGTGCGCGCATGGGCGGCGAGATGTTCGCCGCCCATGGCCTGACAGGCTTCGGCGCGACAGACCTCCAGGGTGTGGCGCGCCGCGGGTTCGCTGCGGAAATGCGGATAGAAGGTGATGACGCCGTGGACCTCGGCGCGGGACAGGTTCAGGGCCTCGGCGATGGTCTGCACCGCCGCGGCCGGAATACAGCCCAGTTCATGCTGGACCGCGTGCAGCACGGGCAGCAGCGGGCCGGGCTGGTCCTTCAGCCGGGCGAGTATGCGGGCGGTGGCCGCGATGGCCGGGGTGTGGGACGCCTGGGCCGCGTCCAGGGCCATCTGGCCGCCGCGGGCGCCGCCGCTGGACGCCAGATCGGATGTTGCCTCGCGCTGATGCACGTCGGTCTCCTCCTGTGTTGCTGTTGTGCCGGGCTGGGTGTTGTTCGGTTTTATATGTTTTAAAAAACATATAAAACTCCCTCCAGCCGCGTTATTTGTGTACTCTAACGGGGTAATTCACCGTCTTCAATAAGAAATAAATGACATATAAGTTCCGTATCGGCCTGCGGCCGCAATGGACCCTGGGCGGAGACGACGACCCGGCACCCGTGCCATTGCAGGATATGCTGGCGCTGCTGTCCGCGATCGATGCCACTGGCAATATTGCCGGGGCCTGTCGCGCCTGCGGCCTGTCGTACCGGCATGCCTGGGGCGTGCTGCGCCGTTTCGAGGCAATCTTCGGCACGCAGTTGCTCATCACCAACCGCCGCCAGGGCACGCAGCTGGCGCCGTTCGCGCAGCGCCTGCTGTGGGCCAACCGCCGTATCGAGGCGCGCCTGATGCCCACGCTGGACAGCATGGCCTCGGAACTGCAGGAAGAGCTGGAGCGCCTGCTGCCCGAGAGCGGCCCGCATCTGCGGCTGCATGCCAGCCACGGCTTCGCGGTGGAGTCGCTGATGCAGCACATGGGCAACCGCAAGCCGGGCCTGGAGTTGCGCTACCGCACCGCCATCGAGGCGCTGGCCTCGCTGGAGCGTCGCGAGTGCGACCTGGCGGGCTTCCAGGTGCCGCTGGGCGATTTCGAAGCGCCCATCATGGAACGCTACGCCCAATGGCTGCATGCTGACGAGTACATGCTGATCCACCTGGCGGTGCGCAATGCCGGCCTGTTCGTCACCGCCGGCAACCCCAAGCACATACGCGGCATGGCTGACCTGGCGCGGCCCGACGTACGTTTCGTCAACCGTCAGATCGGCTCCAGCACGCGTTATCTGGTGGGCCTGATGCTGCAGCGGGCGGGGGTCTCGATCAGCGAGGTCCAGGGCTACGAAACCAACGAGTTCACCCATATGGCCATTGCCGCGCACATCGCCAGCGGCATGGCCGACACGGGCGTAGGGGTGGAAACGGCCGCCTGCCGCTTCGGGCTGGACTTCATCCCGCTGGTGCGGGAACGCTATTTCTTCGCCATCCGCAAGGCCTCGCTGGAGACGCCGGCCATGCGCGACCTGCTGTCCATCATGCGCAGCCCGGACTACGTCGGCTACGTCGGCCAGCTGGCGGGCTACGACGCCCGCGACACCGGCAGGCTGCAGTCGCTGCAGGAGGCCTTTCCATGAGCGCGAAACGCGATGCGCCGGGATATGATGCTCCCATGAGCAAAGTGATCTTTCTTGCCGATCGCCGCAGCGGCCCGCTGGCGCCCGGCGAACTGCCGCCGCACGGACAGCCCGCGCTGGACCAGCGCGCGCGTCCCTTGCGCGACCTGCGGATTTCGGTCACGGACCGCTGCAACTTCCGCTGCACCTACTGCATGCCGCGCGAAGTCTTCGACAGCAGCTACACCTTCATGCCGCATTCGGCGCTGCTGTCGTTCGAGGAAATCAGCCGCCTGGCGGGCATCTTCACGCAATTGGGCGTGGAGAAGATCCGCCTGACGGGCGGCGAGCCGCTGCTGCGCAAGCATATCGAGAACCTGGTGGGCCAGTTGGCCGACCTGCGCACGCCCGCCGGCCGCCCGCTGGACCTGACCCTGACCACCAACGGCAGCATGCTGGCGCGCAAGGCCGAGGCGCTCAAGAGCGCCGGGCTCACGCGTGTCACCGTCAGCCTGGATGCGCTGGACCCGGCCATGTTCCAGGGCATGAGCGACAGCGGCTTCACGCCCGACGACGTGCTGCGCGGCGTCGACGCCGCGGCCGAGGCCGGGCTCGCGCCGGTCAAGGTCAACATGGTGGTGCGACGCGGCCTGAACGACGGGCAGATCCTGCCCATGGCCGAACGCTTCCGCCATTCAGGCCACATCCTGCGCTTCATCGAATACATGGACGTGGGCAATACCAACGGCTGGAATCTTGCCGAGGTGGTGCCCAGCCAGGAAGTGCTGGACCGCATCGGCGCGGCCTATCCGCTGGAACCCGTGGCCAGCGGCGAAATGGGCCGCGTGGCCGAACGCTGGCGCTACCTGGACGGCGGCGGCGAGATCGGCGTCATCTCCAGCGTCACGCACGCCTTCTGCGGCGGCTGTACGCGCGCGCGCCTGTCGCCGGAAGGCAAGCTCTTCCTGTGCCTGTTTGCGCACGATGGCTACGACCTGCGCGCGCCGCTGCGCGACGGGGCCAGCGATGCCGAACTCGCCGGCATCATCGCGGGCATCTGGGCGGGGCGCAACGACCATTATTCCGAGCTGCGCGGCCGCAACATGGCCGACCCGGCGCGCAAGATCGAGATGAGCTACATCGGTGGCTGAAGCGTTTGCCAGCAGGGGCATCGCCGGCCTGATCCTCGCGGGCGGCCAGGGCGCGCGCATGAACGGACAGGACAAGGGCCTGGTCGTGTTGCGCGGCGAGCCCATGGTGGCGCACGTGGCGCGCCGCCTGGCGCCGCAGGTGTCGCGCCTCGTCATCAGCGCCAACCGTCACCTGGATCTCTATGCCCGCTACGGCGCCGTCGTGCAGGACGGCGAAGCCGATCTGGGCGCCTGGCAAGGGCCGCTGTTGGGCATTGCCGCGGGCCTGGATGCCGCACGCCAGGAGGCCTGGCTGGTGGTGGCGCCTTGCGATACGCCGTTCCTGCCCAAGGATCTGGCAGCGCGCCTGGTGCGCGCGGCCGAGTCCGCCAATGCGCCCATGGCCTATGCGGTGGCGGACGGACAGCGCCATTCGGCCTGCATGGCCTTGCGCACGTCGCTATTGCCCGATCTGCTGGCGTACCTGCGGGCCGGGGACCGCAAAGTAGGGCTGTGGCAGGCGAGGATGGGCGCGGTCGAAGCCAGCTTCGACGACGCGCCCGATGCCTTCATGAACGTCAACACGCCAGATGAACTGGCGCGGGCCGAGCGCTACGCCAGCCAGTGACGCAGGTCGTAGTAGGCGACCGGGTCCTTGTCCTGCACTTGCACGTCGGCCGGCAGTCGGGCCAAGCCCGTCGCCCAGGGCAGCGAGCTGATCACCCCGGAACCCTGATGGCCGTAGGGCACCAGTTCGGCGCTGCCGTCGTCGGCCAGACGGCGCTGCACGCGCAGGAATTCCTCGCGGCTGTCCTGGCGCGGATGCTCGGTGCGCAGCGGCAGCAGGCTGGTCGGCGGGAACAGGGTTTCGCGGCCCTGCATGCGGCGCATCAGTGGCGTCACCAGCAGGGTGAACACGGCGTAGGCCGACACCGGGTTGCCGGGCAGGCCGACCACGGGCTTGCCGTCGATCTGCGCCAGCGCCACCGGCTTGCCCGGCTTCATGCGCACCTTCCATAGCGCCAGTTCGCCGCCCAGCGAGGCCAGCGCGGGCTTGACCAGATCGCGTTCGCCCACCGACACGCCGCCCACGCTCACCACCAGGTCGCAATCGGCCAGCAGCGTCTTGAATGCGGCGTGCAGGTCGGCCTCGGTGTCGCGGGCGTGCAGCACGTGCACGGGCAGGGCGCCCATGCCGCGCGCCAGGGCGGCCAGCATGGGGCCGTTGGAGTTGTAGATCTGCTCGGCCGCGCGCGGCTGGCCGGGCAGCACCAGCTCGTCGCCGGTGGTCAGGATGCCCACGCGCAACTGGCCGAAGACTTGCACGCGGGCCAGGCCTTGCGAAGCCATCAGCGCCACGTGGGCGGCTTCAAGTACGGTGCCCGCGGCCAGCAGCGGCGCGCCGGCCATGGTGTCTTCGCCGCGGCGGCGGATGTGCTGGCCGGCCTTGGGCGCACGCGAGATTTCCACCTGGCCGTCGGCTTCGGTGGTGTCTTCCTGCATGACGACCGTATCCGCGCCTTCGGGAATCAGGCTGCCGGTGAACAGGCGGATGGCGTGGCCAGGCTTGAGCGGTTCCGGCATTTCCCCCGCGTAGCAGCGCTGCTGGATGGGCAGGCGCACGCCGGCGCCCCAGTCGGCCACGCGCAGCGCATAGCCGTCCATGGCGCTGTTGTCGGCAGGCGGTATGTCCACGGTGGCGGTGAGATCGGCGGCCAGCACGCGGCCGGCGGCATCGGCCAGGCTCACCTCTTCGCTGCGTTGCAGCGGCCCCGCGGCGTTGGCCAGCAGGGTCTGGGCTTGATCAAAATCCAGCATTGGTCAGTTGTCTTCTTCGCGTTGCTTGAAATGGGTGGCGAAATTGCAGGGGCGGTGACTGCTGTCCAGCTGCTCGCGGATGATCTGCGCCCAGGCGGTTTCGCAGGCGTTGTTCGAGCCGGGCAGGCAGAAGATCAGCGTCTGGTTGGCCGAGCCGGCAAAGGCGCGCGACTGGATGGTGGAGCTGCCGATCTCGGTATAGGAGATCTGGCGGAACAGCTCGCCGAAGCCGGGAATCTCGCGGTCCAGCAGGGGCATGATGGCCTCGGGCGTGTGGTCGCGATGCGAGAAGCCCGTGCCGCCCGTGGTCAGGATCACCTGCACCTCGGGATCGGCGATCCAGTCGCTCATGATGCGGCGGATCTGATAGATGTCGTCCTTGACGATGTCGCGGCGCACGCACTGATGGCCGGCATGCGCGAGGCTATGGGCCAGCAGATTGCCGGAGGTGTCGTCGCCCGCGCTGCGGGTGTCGCTGACCGTAAGCACGGCGCAGGCCAGCGAAACAAGGCTTTCGTCGCTCATGGATTTTCCTCTTCTAGGCGGTGGTGTCTTCATCCCAGGACTGCGTGCGGTCCTGGTCGGATTGGCGTTGCTCCACCCAGAAGCTGCTGCCGCCCGCGAGGGTTTCGCGCTTCCAGAAGGGCGCGCGCGTCTTGAGCGCGTCGATGATGTATTCGCAGCCGCGGAAGGCGTCGCCGCGATGGGCGCTGGCCGCCGCGACGAAGACGATCTGGGCATTGCGGTGCAGCGCGCCCACCCGGTGCACGATGACCGTGCCGGCCAGGGTCCAGCGCGCGCGGGCGGTCGCGGCGATCTCTTCCAGTTCACGTTCGCACATGCCTGGGTAGTGTTCGAGAAAGAGCGTGTCGGTGGGCGTGTCGGGCGCGTAGTCGCGCACATAGCCCACGAACGTGACGATGCCGCCCACGCCCGGGCCGGCGCTCTCCCGCAGCGCGGCCGTGAGCGCGGCGCCGTCGAAGTCGGCTTCCTGGACGCTGATCATGGCGTTCAACCTCCGGTGACGGGTTCGAATACCGCGACCTCGTCGCCCGCGCGGATGGGCGCGGACGGCTTGGAGTGGGTCTGGTTGATGGCCAGCTTCAGGCGCGCGGAGGGCGCCAGCTGGGGGTAGCGTTCGCCCAGCGCGGCAAGCAGCTGCGCGCCGGTAGACTCGCCTTCCAGTGGCCAGGCTTCGGAGCGCTTGCCGACCAGTTCGGCCACGCGCGCGAAGTAGAGAAGATTAATCGTTGCGCCATTCACCGCTTTTTCCTCCTGCCTTGTACTTAAGGCGAACTTGCTCGATGACGATGCCCTTGTCGGCAGCCTTGCACATGTCGTAGATGGTCAGTGCGGCGACGCTGCAGGCCATCATGGCTTCCATTTCCACGCCGGTCTTGTAGCTGGTGCGGCAGGTGGCCAGCACGTCGATGCGGTGTTCGGCGTCGTCCAGCGCGAACTCGACGCCGACGAAGGCCAGCGGCAGGCTGTGGCACAGCGGGATGGTGTCGGCACAGCGCTTGGCCGCCAGGATGGCGGCGACGCGGGCGGTGTTGAGGACTTCGCCTTTGCCCTGGCCCGGCTGGGTCAGCAAGCCATAGGCGACGGCGTTCATGCGCACGCTGGCGGTGGCGATCGCCACGCGCTCGGTGTCGGTCTTGGCGATGACGTCGACCATGCGGACCTGCCCGGCTTCATCCAGGTGGCTCAAGGTTGGGGTGGGCGTGGACATGGGAATCGGGAGCGATAATTGTTAATGATTGAAAAGGGCGGTCCCGGCTGGCCGGATCGGCCCATCGATACGCCTATGATAGACGAGCGGTGCAGGGGGCGCGATAATCGCGCCTGTAGTCATTAGAAGGACGGAAACGCTCGTCCTTCAATTCGTATCAGGAGACGCGCAATGCCCTTGCGGATGCCCAAGCTTCGGTTAACCCGCCGGGTCGGCAAGATTCTTCTGGGTATTGCGGCATTCGTACTGATCCTTTTCGGGGTTGCCGCCTGGCAAGTCCCCAAAGTGCTGCACAACGTCCTGGTGCAGGACGTCTCCAAGATGATCGGGCGGGACGTCTCCGTCGGCGACATCAGCTTCAATCCCTTCACGCTGACCGTCCGCGCGCGCGACTTGGCCGTGGCCCAGCCCGATTCGCAGACGCCGCTCTTGACGCTGGCCGAGCTGGACGTCAGCGCGGCCTGGACTTCCCTGTTCTGGTTTGCGCCGGTCGTCGATCGAATGACGCTGCGCGAGCCTAACATCGCCATCGTCCGCGAGGACGTCACGCGCTTCAATTTCTCTGATATTCAGCAACGAGTGGCCGAATTGACGGCCGCCCAGCCCGAAGAACCGCCCAAGCCGGACGAAGGGCTGCCGCGCTTCTCGCTGAACAATATGGTGATCGAGAATGGCACGATCACGCTGGATGACAAGGTCACCGGCCGCAAGCAGGTGGTCGACGAGCTGGGCGTGGGCGTGCCGTTCATCTCCACGTTCGGCTACGCCACCGACATCGATGTGCAGCCGCGCGTGCATCTGCGCATCAACGGCAGCCCCTTTGATCTGAACGGCGTGGCGCGCCCCTTCGACAAGGTGCCCTCGTCCACGCTGCGCGTGGCCTTCAACGGGCTGCAACTGGAAAAGTGGGCGGACGTCTGGCCCATGCCGCTGCCGTTCAAGGTGGAAAGCGCGCTGCTGGATTCCAACCTGCAAGTGGTGTTCGAGCAGCCCAAGGACGCGCCGCCCAAGATCCGCGTGGTCGGAGACCTTGGCCTGCGGCGGCTGGACCTGCGCGACACCGCTGGCGCAAATCTCGTCGCCTGGAGCGCGCTGACGGTCACCCGCCTGGAACTGGAGCCCATTGCGCGCCACGCCTATGTGGGCGAGGTGGGCCTGTGGGCGCCGCAGATCCACGTGCGCCGTTACGCCAATGCCAACCTGAACTGGCTGGACGTGGTCGCCGGGTTGAAACGATTGGGCGGCGTGGAGCCGACCGCCACGCCGGTGGCCGACAAGCTGCGCAAGGCCAGCGGCCTGGACCCGGCCAAGGCGGGTGGCAAAGCCGGTCCCGCCGCGGCCCCGGCCCAGCCCCAGGCCCAGGGCGCGCCGGCCGCAGCGGGCGCAACCTCGGACCCCTCCGCCAAGGGCGCTGCGCCTGCAGCAGCGGCCGCCGCCGCGGGCGCTCCCGCCGCTCCCCCCGCCACGACTCCGGCAGGAACCCCGGCCGTGGACGCCGCCGCGCCTCAGCCGGCGCCCGCGCCCGCTGAATGGAAGGTCGAGCTGGATGCCTTCAATCTGCACGAAGGCGAGGTCTACGTCACCGACGCGGTCAGCAAGCTGGACTACGTGATGACCGGCCTGGCCGCGACGGTCGAGGGCGTGGCCCTGCCGCAGGTGTCCGGCCAGCCCATCAATTTGTGGCTGACCATGGACAACAGCACCGACGGCGGCTGGCTGCGCGCCAAGGGGCCGCTGGTCCTGAAGCCGCTGTCGCTGGAACTGGGCGTGCGCTTGGGCAACATTGCGCTGGCGCCCCTGGCGCCGGCCGTGCGCAACGCGGCGCCGATCGCGCTGCTGGATGGCCGCCTGGCCGCCAGCGCGCAAGTTCATGTGAAGGAAACGAACGGCGCGGTGGATGCATCCGCCAGCGCCGTGCAGGCCGACCTGACCCAATTCAAGGCCCGCGACGAATCCCTCAAGCCCGCCGTGGACATCGCGCTGCAAAGCCTGCGCGTGACCGCCGACCGCCTGGCCATGGGTCCGGGCCAGAGCAATTTCACCCTGGCCGCCGCCGGCATCCAGGGCAATGGCAAGCTCGATCTCAAGGGCGCGTTCACGCCGCAGCCGCTGACGGTGAAAACCTCCGTGGACTTGTCGGAACTGAACGTCGCGTCCTTTGCGCCCTATGCGGCCTCCAGCCTGAACGCCACGGTGCGCGCCATCACGCTGGGCGCCAAGGGCAACGCGGAGTTCGCCGCCGCGGCCGGTTCGGCGCCGATGAAGGCCAGCTGGAAGGGCGGCGTCGAAGTCACCGGCGTGGACCTGCAGGACCGAGTCAATAAGGATGACTTCCTGAACTGGAAGCGCCTGGGCTTTACCGGCATGGACATCTCGGTGGCGGGCGACAAGATCGGCGCCAAGCTGGGCGACATCGCGCTCGAGGATTTCTACGGCCGCGTGCTGCTCAACGCCCAAGGCCGCCTGAATGTCATGGACCTGGTGGCGGCTCCCGGCCAGGCCGGGGGCTCCATCACCCAGGACACCCAGACGCCCGGCCGCAGCGCCGCGCCGCCACCCGCCGCGCCCGCCGCAAAGGGGGGCGGGGGCATGCCGGACATCTCGGTTAACAGCGTCACCTTGAGCCGCGGCCGCATGACCTTCACGGACCGCTTCGTCAAGCCCAACTACGTGGCCGAGCTCTCCAGCATCGAAGGTTCGATCACGGCGGTGTCGTCCACCAATCCCCAGCCCGCCAAGGTCAAGGTCACCGGGCGCGTCTACACCACCGCGCCGCTGTCGATCAGCGGGGTGGTGCAGCCTTTCGCCAAGTACCTGTCGCTGGACCTGAAGGCTTCGGCCAAGGGCGTGGACCTGCCGCGCTTCAATACCTATTCGGCCAAGTACGTGGGCTACCCCATCAAGCGCGGCAAGCTCTCGGTGGACCTGGAATACAAGATCAAGGACCGCGCGCTGCAAGCCACCAACCATGTGGTGCTGAACCAGCTGACCTTCGGCGACAAGACCAACAGTCCCGACGCGACCAAGCTGCCGGTGCTGCTGGCCGTGGCCTTGCTGAAGGACTCGCGCGGCAACATCGACATCAACCTGCCGATTTCCGGTTCGCTGGACGATCCGGAGTTCTCGGTGGGCGGCATCGTGGTGCGCGTGCTGCTGAACCTGGTGGTCAAGGCGGTGACTTCGCCCTTCAGTCTGCTGGCCTCGGCCTTCGGCGGCGGGGAAGAACTGTCCTACGTGGAATTTGCGCCGGGCAGCGCGGCGCTGACCGAGGACAGCCTGCAGCGCATCGACACGCTGACCAAGGCGCTGACGGACCGTCCGGCCCTGAAGATGGACATCAGCGGCCGCGCCGATCCCAAGACCGACATGGAAGGCCTGCGCCAGGCCTGGGTCGACGCCAAGATCCGCGCCGCCAAGGCCGCGGACGTCGCGCCGCGCGGCAAGAAGCCGAACCCGGCCGGCGTCGAGGTCTCGGGCGCGGAGCGCGCCAAGTATCTGGAAGAGGTCTATGACGACACGGACATCAAGGACAAGCCGCGCAACTTCATCGGCATGTCCAAATCCGTGCCGGCGGCGCAGATGGAGGAGATGCTGCGCAGCGTGGCGCCGGTGGGCGACGAGCAGTTGCGCCAACTGGCCGATGCGCGCGCGCAGGCGGTTTATGAGAAGCTGCAAGCCCAGGAAGGACTCGCGGATCGCGTGTTCATCGTTGCGCCGCAACTGGACGCGGATGGCATCAAGGACGAGGGGCAACCCTCGCGCGTGGACTTCTCCCTGAAGTGAACCAGGCTGGTCCGGAAGGCGGCGTCCAGCCGCCCCTGCCAGCTTTTTGCCAGGAGATTCTCGATGAATGACCAGGACGCGCACTTCGACAGCCTGCTGCCGCCCCTGCGGCTGAACCGGCGGGGTTTCATGGCCACCACGGTGGCGACGGGGTTTTCGCTGGCGGCCGGACAGGCCGTGGCGCAGACCACGATCACCACGGACGTCAACGGCCTTGTCGCCGGCAAGGTGGACATCCCGGTCAAGGACGGCAAGATGCCGGCATACCGCGCGGCGCCCAAGGGCAAGAAGGACCTGCCCACGGTGCTGGTGGTGTCGGAGATTTTCGGGGTGCACGAGTACATCCAGGACGTGTGCCGGCGGCTGGCCCACCAGGGCTATCTGGCCATCGCGCCCGAGCTGTTCGCGCGCCAGGGCGATCCGTCCAAGTACACCGAGATCCCCAAGTTGCAGGCGGAAATTATCGGCAAGGTCCCGGACGCGCAGGTGATGTCCGACCTGGACTCGACCGCGGCCTGGGCCACGTCCAACGGCGGCAATCCGGACCGGCTGGGCATCGTGGGCTTTTGCTGGGGCGGCCGCCAGGTCTGGCTGTATGCGGCCCACAACTCGAAGCTCAAGGCCGGCGCGGCCTGGTACGGCCAGTTGGGCGGACAGCCTTCGGAACTGAAGCCCAAATCGGTGCTGAGCCAGGTGAACGACCTGAAGGCGAAGGTGCTGGGAGCCTATGGCGGCAAGGACGCCGGGATTTCGATGGCGGACGTGGACAAGATGCGGCTGGAACTGGCGCAGGGGCCGGCGGCGGCGAAGGCTTCGCGGATCGATGTGTATCCGGACGCGCCGCATGCGTTTCATGCGGATTATCGGCCTTCTTATCGGAAGGCTGAGGCGGAGCAGGCTTGGACGCGGATGTTGGATTGGTTCAAGCAGAACGGGCTGTGATCTTCGTGGGTTCGTTTGGGTCTTCTTGGGGCTTGTTGGGCGCTATGAGTGCGCACGAGTCTTCGTAGGTCCCACGAGTCTTCGTAGGTCGCCCGTCGTCGCGGGCGGCGTGGCGGCTCGCGCCCACGATTGCGGTCCGGAGCGTTCGCTCCGGACTCCCCCGTCGTCATCTTCGTCAAGGCCTTCGGCCTTTCCTTCAGATTCCCTCGGGCGC
>PJUE01000111.1_pt1 | contig 110250 bp, 86 predicted proteins | sample 1512171 | NCBI WGS metagenome assembly PJUE01 (sample SAMN08177674, study PRJNA422409) | Feces metagenome, whole genome shotgun sequencing project. | isolation source: Chicken feces (3) enriched on wood chips: alkali lignin treatment | host: Gallus gallus | place: USA: Madison | collected 2015-01-15
GTAGTGCCGAGCCATGCTCGGCAGGGGCTTTCCCAGCGAAAGACCAACCCGTCCTCAACCCTCCCCTTGGCTGCGCCAAAGGGAGGGAGCAGACGGTAGTGCCGAGCCATGCTCGGCAGGGGCCTTCCCAGCGAAAGGCCAACCCCTCCCCAACCCTCCCCTTGGCTGCGCCAAAGGGAGGGAGCAGACGGTAGTGCCGAGCCATGCTCGGCAGGGGCCTTCCCAGCAAAAGGCCAACCCCTCCCCAGCCCTCCCCTTGGCTGCGCCAAAGGGAGGGAGCAGACGGTAGTGCCGAGCCATGCTCGGCAGGGGCTTTCCCAGCGAAAGACCAACCCCTCACCAACCCTCCCCTTGGCTGCGCCAAAGGGAGGGAGCAGAACGGTAGTACCGAGCCATGCTCGGCAAGGGCCTTCCCAGCAAACCTCCAGCCCCAGCGGCTTAACATCCGTGGCGCTAGAATCACCGGCTTGAAAGCGTTTCCATGAAGGACAGCCGGTGTCCCCCGACCGCATTGAATCCCTGATCGCCCGCATGACCGTCGACGAAAAAGTCGGTCAGCTCAGCGTGTTTGCCGACATGGTCCGCCCGTTCGCGCCTGACGTGAACCCGGAAGCCAACGTACGCAATGCCGAGCAGGTGCTGGAACAGGTACGCGCGGGCCGGGTCGGCTCCTTGTTCAACGGCGTCGGTGCCGAGCTGGGCCGGCGCATCCAGCAGGTGGCGCTGGAAGAAAGCCGCCTGGGCATCCCGGTGATCCTCGCCTCCGACGTGATCCACGGCATGCGCACGGTGTTCCCGATTCCGCTGGGCGAGGCTGCCAGCTTCGAGCCCGAGTTGGCTCGCCGCACCGCCCGCGCCACGGCACTAGAGGCCACCGCTGCCGGTATCCACTGGACCTACGCACCGGCGGTGGACATCGCCCGTGACCAGCGTTGGGGCCGTGGTGCCGAGGGCGCCGGCGAGGACGTGGTGCTGGGCTGCGAATTTGCCGCGGCGCGTGTGCGCGGCTTCCAGGGCGATGACCTGAAAGCCGAGGATGCGCTGTTGGCCACGCCCAAGCATTTCGCCGCCTATGGCGCGGTGGCGGCGGGCATGGAGTACGCCCAGGTGGATATCTCGCCGCAGACCCTGCGCGATGTGCACCTGCCGCCGTTCAAGGCAGCGCTGGATGCCGGCGCGCTGTCGCTGATGAGCGCCTTCAACGACATCAATGGTGTGCCCGCCAGCGCCAACCGTGCGCTGTTGACCGATCTGCTGCGCAGCGAATGGAAATTCGAGGGCGTGGTGGTATCTGACTACACCGCGGACATGGAGCTGATCGCCCACGGCTATGCCGCCGATGAAGTCGATGCCACCCGCAAGGCCTTCCTGGCCGGGCTCGACCTGAGCATGCAGAGCGGTTTCTACGACCAGCATCTGGCCGGGCTGGTGCATGCCGGCGAGGTGCCGATGGCCGTGCTGGACGAGTCGGTGCGGCGCATCCTGCGCCTGAAGCAGGCCATCGGCCTGTTCGACAACCCGTACCGGTCCCTGGATCCCGCACGCGAGGCGGATCAATCGCATATCGCCGAGCACGATGCGCTGGCACGCGATGCCGCGCGCCGCTCGGTGGTACTGCTGAAGAATGACGGCGACTTGCTGCCCTTGAAGAAGCAGGGGCAGAAGATCGCGCTGATCGGCCCGTTCGTGCAGGACCGTGACAACATCGAAGGCTGCTGGACCCTGTTCGGCGACAAGTCGCGCTATGTCACTTTGGAAAGCGGTATGCGCGCGGCCATCGGCGATGCCGCGGCACTGGATGTGGTGGCGGGCTGTGCGCTGGAGGCGCCCGTGGAGGGTGGCATCGAAGCTGCTGTCGCCGCCGCACGGCTAGCCGACGTGGTGGTGCTGGCGGTGGGCGAACCGCAGCGTTACAGCGGTGAAGCACAGTCGCGGGTGGAGATCACGTTGCCGCCCGCACAGCAGGCCCTGGCCGAGGCAGTGGCCGCAACCGGCACGCCGATGGTGGTGCTGTTGCGCAACGGCCGCGCGCTGGCCCTGCAGGGGGCAGTACGCGACGCGCAGGCGATCGCGGTCACCTGGTATCTGGGCACGCAGAACGGTCATGCATTGGCCGACATCCTGTTCGGCGACTACAGCCCTTCGGCGCGCTTGCCGGTGAGCTTTCCGCAGGCCTCGGGCCAGCAACCGTATTTCTACAACCATCCGCGTAGCGGGCGCCCGGAACTGCCGGGTATGTCGGAGTTCAAATCACGCTGGCGCGAGGTGCCGAATGCGGCGCTGTACGCGTTCGGTCATGGCCTGGGCTATGCGCGCTTTGCGTATGCGTCACCGCGTTTGAGCGCCCCGCAACTGGATTGGGATGGCGAGCTGCTGATCCGCACCAGCGTGCGCAATGTCAGCGCGGTGGCCGGTGAGGAGGTAGTGCAGCTGTATGTGCATGATCGCGTCGCCAGCCGGGTGCGGCCGGTGCGTGAGTTGAAGGCGTTCCGCAAGATCGCGCTGGCTGCGGGGGAATCGACGGAGGTGGAATTCCGTCTGGATCGCCAGCAGCTGGCATTCACCGGCGTGGACGGCCAATACAGCGCCGAACCCGGTCTGTTTGATATCTGGGTCTGTGCCTCGTCGGTGAGTGGCGAGGCGGTCAGCTTCGAGCTGCTCGGCGCCTGACTCGGATCCAATGTAGTGCCGAGCCATGCTCGGCAGAAGCTTTACCAGCGAAAGGCACCCCTCCCCAACCCTCCCCTTGGCTGCGCCAACGGGAGGGAGCAGGGCTGGGCCGGGGTCTGCCCGGCATGCCGCTTGCCGAGACTGGTTTGGCATTGCAGGATGGCGCCTGTCGACAAGGCCGCTGCCGAGCATGGCTCGGCATTACCTTGGTTCGCGGCTCACGCTGCTTCTACATCACGGTGGACGTTCCATGCCTGCAGCATTGCCTGTCTACATGCCCTGGTTGATGACGGCCGGTTTCGGCTGGCTCTACTACCGGCGCATCCGCCGACACTTCGGTTGGCAAGCCTGGCGGCCGGTCCGCAATGGCATCCGCATCGGCATCCTGTCGCTGGTCAGCGCGATGTTGGTGCTTGCCGCGATATATGTCCCGCACGTGGCCTGGGGTGTTGTTGCAGGCGCGATTGCCGGCGTGGGGCTGGGCGGGTTCGCGCTCAAACACACCGTGATCAGTACGCGTGATGGTGTGCCGGGCTATACGCCCAATCCGTGGATCGGCGGTGCGTTGGCGGTGCTGTTGATCGGGCGCCTGGCCTGGCGCTGGTATTCCGGTGCGTTCAGCCAGGGCATGGGGCCGGGCATGGGCAATGCCAGTCCATTGACCCTGGCCTTGGCGGCGGCTCTGGTCTGCTATGGCCTGGTGCAGGCGATAGGACTGGCAGTGCGGCTGCGAGCGGGCAACACCGCAGCGTAGTGCCGAGCCATGCTCGGCAAAGCGCGGTGCCGGTAAGGCCCTTGCCGAGCATGGCTCGGCACTACCTTGGTAAGGCATCTGCCGAGCATCGCTCGGCACTACCGGGTGGGTCAGTCTGCTTTGGGGGTCAGCTTCAGCAGGCGGCCGTTGCTGCCGTCTTCCAGCAGCCAGAGTGCGCCATCGGGGCCTTGTTCCACTTCGCGGATGCGGTTGCCCATGTCGAAGCGTTCGGCTTCGTGGGCCTTGTCGCCGTCAAAGGCAACGCGCACCAACGACTTGGACGACAGTCCGCCAATGAAACCGCTGCCCTGCCACCGCGGGAACAGTGCGCCGTTGTAGATGATGAAGCCCGCCGGTGAGATCACCTGGCGCCAGGTCACCACCGGGGCAATGAAGTCCGGGCGGGTGTCGTGGTCCGGAATGGGGCGGCCGTCGTAGTGATCGCCGTTGGAGACGATGGGATAGCCGTAGTTGCCGCCGCGCTGGATCAGGTTCAGCTCATCGCCGCCCTTGGGGCCCATCTCGTGCTCCCACAGCTTGCCGTTGCCGTCAAAGGCCAGGCCCAACACGCTGCGATGGCCCAGCGACCATACCTGGTCAGCCGGTGAGCCCTGCGCCACGAACGGATTGTCGGCCGGCACGCTGCCATCGTCGTTGAGGCGGACGATCTTGCCCAGGTTGGTCTTCATGTCCTGCGCCGGGTCGAACTTCTGCCGTTCGCTGGAGCTGATCCACAGCTTGCCATCCGGGCCGAAGGCGAGGCGGTGACCGTAGTGACCACGGCCGCTGACCTTTGGGGTCTGCCGCCAGATCACCTGCGCATCCGTCAGCTGGCCACTGCCGTCGGCATTCAAGACCAGCGTGGCCCGGGCTACTGCCGCGCCACGGGTGTCGTCCGCGCCGTCTTCGGCATAGCTGTAATAGACCAGGCCGTTGCTGGCGAACTGTGGATGGACAACAACGTCGCCAAAGCCGCCCTGGCCGCCATAGGCCACGGTGGGCACGCCGCTGATGTTGCCGCGCTTGCCGCTGGCCGGATCGAAGTGGACCAGCTTGCCGCCTTTCTCGGTGACCAGCAGGCTGCCATCGGGCAGGAAGGTCATTGCCCAGGGCTCGTTGAAGCGTGCGGCTTCGGTGGCGGTGAATGGCCACTGCGCCGGCTTTACCGCTGCTTCGGCGGCAGGGTCCGGATCCGCGGCACAAGCGCTGGTGAACAGGACGGGAGCAAGGGCAAGGCTCATGCTGAGCAGGAGGGTGCGGGGCATGGAGGTCTCCAGAAACGGTAGGCGATACCAGTGCAGGGTTTTACACCATGATGGCCGATGCTGCCTGTTCCGGGGGATGGGACTGCCACATGGAATGGCTTACCGTAGCGGCCGAGCGCCCGCGGATTCTGGGTCCCCTGCACCTGCAAAAAAGGAGTTTTCATGAGCAAACAACAGATCAATCGCCCCTCCGCCGCGTTCATCGCCTCCGCTTGGACGGCATTGTTGCTGGGGGCGGTGGCCTACCTGGTCGGCCTGTTCAACGCCGAGATGCTGCTCAACGAGAAAGGCTATTACCTGACCCTGCTGCTGTTCGGGCTGTTCTCGGCGGTATCGCTGCAGAAGAGCGTGCGTGACCGGCTGGAAAACATCCCGGTGAGCAGCCTGTATTACAGCCTGTGCTGGTTCGCTCTGCTGTGCGCGCTGTTGTTGTTGCTGGTGGGGCTGTGGAACGCGACCCTGCTGCTGAGCGAGAAGGGCTTTTACGGCATGTCGTTTGCCCTGTCGCTGTTTGGCGCTGTCGCCGTGCAGAAGAATACCCGTGACGTGATGGCCGCCGATGCGGCTTACGGCACCCCGCCGCTGCCGCCGCAGGACTGATTGAACGCCACTCCCATCCCCGCGCGGGTGGGAGTGGCTGCAGGCAATCAGCTGTCGCTGCTTTGATCCGGCTCCGGGTGGTTCACCGTATGCCGGGCGACGATGCCGGTGGCGGTGACGCCGCCAGTGGCATTGCCGATGGTGCAGAACACATCGGGGATGGTATCCACCGCCAGCAGCACACCCAGCGGTTCCACCGGCAGGCCTAGGCTCTGGGTGATCGGCATGTTGTTGGTCATGAAGTTGGCCTGGCCGGGCAGGCCGGTCGAGCCCATGCTGATGGCCGCGGCCAGCAGTACCGCCACCGCATATTGCGAGGCATGCACGTCGATGCCGTACAGCCAGGCAATGAAGCTCGCCACGGCGATGTACTGCGCCGGGCTGGTGATGCGGAACAGTGATACCGCCATCGGCAGCACCAGCGAGGTGAGCGCCGGCGGATAGCCCAGGCGGTTGCGCGCGCTGTCGATCATGGCCGGCAGCGAGGCCAGCGAGGACTGCGTGCTGCCGGCAATCACCTGCACCGGCACCAGCGCACGCGCAAAGCGGCCGAACGGTTCACCGGCGGCGAAGCGGGCGACCACGTACAGCAGCAGGGTGATCAGGAGGTAGATCACGCACATCAGCACGATGTAATAGCCCAGCACGCCGAGGATGCTCATGCCGACCTCGGCGCAGACCACGAACACCAGCGCGAACACGCCGACCGGCGCAGCCCACAGCACCCAGCGCACGATGGTGATCATGGTGTCGGCGATGATGCGGATGATGTCGAGGATGCGCTCGCGGCGGTCGGGTTCCTGCCGGCTCAAGGCAAAGCCGAAGAACATGGCGAAGGCGACCAGCGGCAGCATCGCACTGGAGGCGGCCGCGGCCAGTGCATTGCTGGGAATCAGCGAGCTGATCCATTGCGCGGCGCTGGGCGGGGGGGCGCCGGTGGCCGGTGAGCGCAACGCGTCGCGGAAGGCCTGGATGTTGTCGGCATCGCGTGGCAGCAGGTCCAGCAGCAGCGGGGTGATCACCGCCGAGAACGCCGCCGAACCGACCAGCAGCACCAGGAACACGATGATGGCGTTGCGCGCGGTACGGCCGGAGGCGGCGGCATTGCTGGCGGTGTTGACGCCAACGATGACCAGGGCGGTCACCAGGGGCACCACCGTCATCTGCAGTGCGTTGAGCCAGAGCCGGCCGATCGGGCGCAGCACGTCGGCGATCTTCAGCGCCAGCGCCTGGTCATAGGCGGTCAGCGCCAGCCCGACGATGGCGGCGAGCACCAACGCGACCAACACCTTGACCGGTGCGGAGACCTTGGAAGATTTTGCGGGTGCGCTGGCGGTCATCTAGTCGGTGTTCGGCAGGAGAAAGGGGAAGATGCCCGGAACCTGGCAAATGCTCAATGGGCAGTGTCCGCAAGCAGCGGCAGTTCCCAGTCGTGTTGCAGGCGCTGGTACTCGGCCTGCGGCAGCAGCACGAACAGCGGCTTGGCCTGCGGCGACAGCCATTCCAGCAGGGCGGACATGCGCTCGGGCGCCATCGCCGTGCAACCGGCGGTGGCTTCGCCAGGCTGGCGCCACAGATGGGCGAAGATGCAGCTGCCCTGGCCGGGCACCGCCGAAGCGTTGTGCTCGATGACAAAGCCTTCGCGGTAACGGCGGTCGCCCTTGTTGTGCAGGTCCAGGCGCATGGCTTCGGTGGAACCTTCTACCGCGGCTTCGCCTACCTTGCGGGCATCGACGATCTGGTTGTACAGCGGCGAGGCTGGCACATCCATGCAGTAGCTGCTGGCCAGCATCGGCTGATACGGCATCTGGCTGCGGATGTGGTCGGCATAGCCGAATGCCGGGCCGATGCCGAAGATGCCGGCCGGGCTGCGGCCATCGCCTTCCTGCTTGTGCGGGCCGGCCTGCTGTGGGGCGTGCAGGCCGAGGCCCCAGGCACTGCCGTTGCGGCCAAGGGCGACGGCGAAGCCCTCGCCATGCGGCTGCCAACCGTGTGCGCCGCGCTCGAAGGCCTGCAGGTGCCCCTGCGTTGCGTCCCAGCCGGGGGCGGTGACGACGATCAGCTGCTGAGCTTCCTGCAGCGGCGTGGTGGCTGCGGCGATGGGCGCGGCGATCAGCAGCAGGCAGCCGAGCAGGTGGTGGGAGTGGCGCTGGAGGAAGCGGGTCATGGTGAAGAGTCCTGGCTCAGTTGTCGATCAGTTGCTGGATGCGTTCCTGGTTCATGGCCAGCTGCCGCTGCCTGTCGGGGTTGGCCTGGCAGAGCAGCACGAACACGAAATCCAGCAGGTATTGCAGCGAGCTGCGGTACAGCAGTTGGGCAATCGGCGGTTGCGGGTCATGCGCGCAGATGGCCAAGGCGGCATCGGCATGCGCGCGCAGCGGGTTGGCGGTGTGGCGGGTGATGGAGACCACCTTGCCGCCGACCTCCTGGAACTGACGGGAGAGCTGCCACAGCTGCGGCAGCTTGCCGAACTCGGAGAACACCAGCAGCACATCGCCGGGCCGTGCGGCGGCCAGGTTGGCGGTCATCAGGATGGGGTCGGCGTGCTGCACGGTAAGGATGCCCAGCAGCGACAGACGCATGGCGAACTCGCGGGCGTACAGGCCGTCGTCGCCCAGGCCATAGATGAAGACCTTGGGCGCGGTATCGACCAGGGCGATGACGGCTTCGACGTCGGCCTGCGCATTGGCGGCCATGGTTTCTTCTTCGGCGGCGAGTTTGGCGCGGCGCAGGGTTTCGGCGACCAGCAGGTAGCCGCCGGGTTGGTCCTCGGGCGGCCAGCGCGTGCTTTCACCGTTACCGGCGGCGGCAACGGCGGCGCCCACCGAGTACTTCAGGTCCGGATAACCCTTGAAGCCCAGCTTCTGGCTGAACTTGACCACGCTGGACTGGCTGATATCCAGGGCGTTGGCCAGTTGCTGCGAGGAGTAGTCGCGCAGCAGGTGGGCGTTGTCGAGGATGAAGTCGGCGATACGACGTTCGATGGCCGACATCTGTTCGCGTTCGGAGCGGATTTTTACCAGAGGTGGCATGGGCGTAGGGATGGCTATCTGCCGAAGACTTTAAGGGAAAGTGTTAGCAAGCGGAGCAAGAGTAGGTGAGTTGTTTTGCGTGCAGAGCAACGCGGTAAGTGGGAAGCGTAAGGCGGGGCAGGAGCGGGGATGTACGGCGAAGGAACTGCTGTTGCTTCAGCTCCCTCCCTTGCACGCAGTGCAGGGGAGGGTTGGGGAGGGGTAGCTTCCGCAGTTGCCCTGGCTTTTGCTGTTGCTCTGCCAGCTCCGTCGCTGCGGAAGGGGGCCGGTGGATCAAAAGCTGAAGCAACAGCAAAGGCGACAGCTACCCCTCCCCAACCCTCCCCTGCGCTACGCGCAAGGGAGGGGGCTGAAGCTGAAGCCGAAGCGATTGCTGGCGTGGACGCTGTTGACCCTGCCCAAAACAAAACAGCGCCGGGCGTTGCCGGCGCTGTGTCAGTCGTTTCACCATGCGCGACCACGGCGGCGGCAACCGGGGAGAGAACGGTTGCCGCCGCCTGCGTGATCACGGCTTGATCATCTCCAGCCCGCGTACCTCGACGATGCCAAGGCCGGGGGCGTCGGTGATGCTGATCTCCGATTCGTTGAAGATCACCCCACCCACCACCGGGTTGAACTGGCTCAGCGAGGGGCCGTCCAGATCCACCTTGCTGATCGCGCCGGACTTGGCCACGCCCAGATGCACCGCCGCCGCCACGCTGATGCTGGATTCCAGCATGCAGCCGATCATGCACGGCACACCGTACAACGAGGCGATATCGGCAATCTTGATCGCATTGGAAATGCCGCCGGTCTTCATCAGCTTGATGTTGATGATGTCGGCTGCGCCCTGCTGGATCAGGTCGAATACCTGGTGCGGGCTGAACACGCTCTCATCGGCCATCACCGGCGTGTTGACGCGCTCGGTGACGTACTTCATGCCGGCGATGTCCGCCGCCTTCACCGGCTGCTCCAGCAGCTCCAGCACCACGCCGGCGTTCTCCAGCACGTTCATGGCATACACCGCCTGCTTGGCGGTCCAGCCCTGGTTGGCGTCCAGGCGCAGCAGGGCGCGGCCTTCGACCGCGGCATGGATGGCCTTGACCCGCTCGATGTCCAGGCCGATGTCCTTGCCGACCTTGATCTTCAGCGACTCGAAGCCGCGGTCCAGCGCCGACAGCGAATCGGCCACCATCTTGTCGATGTAGTCCACGCTGATGGTGATATCGGTGGTGATCACCGGGTCGCCACCGCCCAGCATCTGGTACAGCGGTGCCTTGTGCAGCTGCGCCCACAGGTCGTAGATGGCGATCTCCACCGCCGCCTTGGCGCTGGTATTGCGCTCCATCGCGCCCTGGATGAGCCCGCAGATGCGGTTGAGGTTGCTGATGTCCTCGCCAATCAGGCGCGGCTTGATGAAGGTGTTGATGGCTTCGATGATCGAGCCATGGGTGTCACCGGTGATCACCGCGGTGGCCGGCGCCTCGCCGTAGCCGGTGTGGCCGGTGTCGGTGCGCACCAGCACCACGATGTCCTCCACGGTTTCCACGGTGCGCAGCGCGGTCTTGAACGGGGTTTTCAGCGGCACGCGGAGCATGCCCAGTTCGATGTCGGTGATCTTCATTTGGTGTCTTGCAGGCGGATGCGCTGGATGTTGGTCATGCGATCGATATAGCTGGCGGTGTCGCTGGCCATCATTGGCTGCAGCGGGGTCACCGAGACGCCGTTGAGGCTGGCATGCACGCGCTTGCCGCTGCCGTCGAACCAGCTGCCGCCGGAGGTGTCGTGGATCACCCAGGTCATGCCGTTGGCTTCGCCCAGCATCATCATCACGTGGCCGGGGATGTAGATCAGGTCGCCCACCTGCAGCTTGGCAATGGCCTCGTTGCGCGTGGCCTTGCCGTCCTTGTCGGTGAACGGCAGGCGGTCCAACGCCGGGCTGATCGCCTGCGCGCTGGTATTGCGCGGCAGCAACACGCCGAAGCTGCGGTAGATCTCGGACACGAAGCCGCTGCAATCGCGGGTGTCATAGGAATGGCCCCAGCCATAGCGTTCGCCAAGGAACTTGAAGGCCTGGGTGATCAGGTTGGCCTGGGTCAGCGGCAGGTAATCGCTGGACGATTCCTGCGAGCGCGGCAGCAGGGCCGGCACCAGCGCCAGGCTGCCATCGTCATTGCGTACCGGCAGCTGGATCACGTGGCCGGCATGCGCCTGCTGGCCGTTGACCGGATCCATCACCGGCCAATCCGCCAGTACCGGCACGCGCACGCCCATTTCCAACTGCAGGTCGGAGACGCGCGGTTCTTCCGGGGTATGTGCGGTGAACGCCTTGCCGGCGGTGATCACCCGGTACGGGCCGGTGGCACCGTAGCCGAACACCTGCTCGGCACTGCCGACGCCGACAAAGCGCTTTTCCATCCAGGCGGCGTAACGCTCACTGGCAACAAACACCCACTTGCCGTCGGCGCTCTCGTGCAGCACTGCTACCGCGTCACCGGGGAACAGTGCCGACTCCTGGAAACGGTCGATATCGGTATCGCCCTGGCTGCTGAACACGCGCAGCTCGGTGGGGAAGGCGCGCAGCGCGGCGCGGTGGACCACCAGGCCGTACTGGATCGGGCGCGTGGTCGGGATCGCATCCAGGCCCAGGTTGGCGGTCACCGCCTGCAGCTGGGCGGCGCTGACCTGCTTGCCCTGCACGTCGTACAGGGTGCGGGTGGGGGCCTTGGAAATGCCGGCGATGTGCTCGCGGACCAGTACTTGTGGCAGTAGTGCCGGCAAGGCCTGCAGATCGATGATGGAGCCGTCCAGCTGGCGCATGCGCGTGTTCTGCGCCTGGATCGCGGCACGGTCCAGGATCAGCGCGTTGGCATTGGGCAGCTTGGCGATCCAGGGCTGCGGTGCCAGCAGGGCATCTTCCAGGCCAATGATGCCGGCATAGCTGGCAGGTGCCGGGCTGGCCGGCGGGGACAGCGCAAACGCCGGGCCCGCGCACAGCGCGGCGGCGAGGATCAGCGCCCGGGACAACGGCGCTAGGCGCTGGGATGGCGACGGCATGGCAGGCATTGGGTAGCTCCCCTCAGTGATGCTCTGGAATATTTATTCCTTTCTTCCATTAAAGCAAGAATAAATTATTGACCGGGTGCGGGGTGCGTGTTACACAGCTGTAACCACCCTGCACGTGGAAGTGTTGCCGTGGCATCAACCGCCGATTCTGCCTACTTTGCCCGTGTTCCGTCCGCCCGCAAGGTCCTGTGCGCTGCATTGTGCGTGGGGCTGGCTTGGGCCGTACATGCCGGTGAAGCCCCCTTGAAGCCGTTGCCCGAGCTTGTGGCGCGCGTGGATGGGGGTGACTTTGCTGGTGCCCAGGCCGAGATCGACAAGGCGTTGAAGGCCCCCGGGCTGGACGCCGATACGCGTGCGGCCTATCTGTTCCAGCAGGAGCGCATGCGTCGCATCCGCCTGGATTTCACTCTCGATGAGGCGCAGGCCAAGGCCGCCGTGCGCAAGTCGGTGCCGGATCTTCGTGACGAGGAATTCAAGGCCTGGGATGACGCGGGCCTGATCGAACACCTGGACATCGATGGCCAGCGTCGCTGGTTCAAGCGCGCGCCGAACAATCTGTTCTTGTTCAGTGCCGAGGCCTCCAATCGGCGGCCGCCGGACAAGCGTGTTTCCCGGCCCGGCCCCTACGAGCGGCTGGGTTCGCACCATATCGAGGTGATCAAGGCATCCGAGCAGAGTGGCCAGACCAGCATCAGCCCGCGGCGGGTGCGTATCACACAGTCCATCAAGGTGGATGCCGATGCAGTCCCGGCGGGGGAAACGGTACGGGCGTGGCTGCCGTATCCGCGCTCGATACTTGGCCAGCAGGACAACATCCAATGGCTGGGCAGCGTGCCGCAGGGCGCGCGGATTGCGCCGGAAGATACCTTGCAGCGCACGGCCTATCTCGAACGCAAGGCCGTCGCCGGCACGCCGACCGAGTTTTCGGTGAGCTACGAGCTGACGATTTCCGCGCGTCGCTTCATCATCGATCCGGACAAGGTGCAGCCAACCCCGCGGGATCCCGCGCTGGCCCCCTATCTGGTCGAGCGCGCACCGCATGTGGTGTTCACCCCGGCCCTGCGCGAGTTCTCGCGCAGGGCCGTAGGCAATGAAACCAACCCTTATCGCATCGCCAAGAAGTTGTTTGATGCGGTGGATGCGATCCCGTGGGGCGGTGCCCGCGAATACTCGACGATCAGCAATATCTCCGACTATGCATTGCATGCAGGCCATGCCGATTGCGGGCAGCAGACCTTGCTGCTGATTTCGCTGCTGCGCATGAACGGCATCCCGGCGCGTTGGCAGTCGGGCATGGTCTATTCGGACAACGAGGTTGGCTACAACAACCTGCACGATTGGGGCGCGCTCTATCTTGCGCCCTATGGCTGGGTGCCGATGGATGTAAGCACGGGTGCTTTGGACAGCGATCAACCCGAGCAGCGCAATTTCTATTTCGGCGGGCTGGATGCCTACCGCATCGCGTTCAACGATGACTATTCCCGTGCGTTTGTGCCGGCCAAGCAGCACTTCCGCTCGGAGACCGTTGATCTGCAACGAGGTGAGGTTGAGTGGGAAGGGGGGAACCTTTACTTCAACCAGTGGCAATACGACTTCCAGTCGCAGGTTCTGGCGGCGGAGTCCAAGTAACAGAACGTCGTAGCCGTTGTTTTACTTACCGATCTACATCTGCAGGAGAGAGCAGGGGATGAACAGGAAAATGTTGAAAAGGGCGGCGCTGACCGTCGCATTGGGTGCATGCCTGGTGGCGGTTGCGCCCAGCGTGCTTGCACAAAGTGCAACTGGCGCTATCGCCGGCCGCGCAAGCTCCGGTGATCAGATCACTATCGTCAACAAGGCAACGGGCCTGACCCGCAGCATCACGGTGGGCGCTGATGGCGCCTATCGTCTGGCACAGCTGCCGATTGGCGACTACAGCTTGCAGGTCAGTCGTAGCGGTGTCACCGACAAAGAGCCGGTGGCTGTCAGCGTTTCGCTGGGCGGGACGACCACCGTCAACCTTGGGGGCGGCGAAGGTGGTGCTGTAACGCTGGATTCGGTGCAGGTCACCGGCTCCAAGATCGTCAACCGCGTTGATGTCTATTCCACGGAATCTTCGTTCAACATCAAGCGTGAAGAGTTGTCGCGCATGCCGGTTGACCAGAGCGTGGCTGCGGTAGCGTTGTTGGCACCAGGTGTAGTGGCGTCGGGTGCCACGTTTGGTGGACTGACCTTTGGTGGCTCGTCTGTTGCCGAGAACGCGGTCTACATCAATGGATTGAATGTTACCGATCCCTATCGTCGCCAAGGCTTCTCGACCGTTCCGTTCAATTTCTACGAGGAATTCCAGGTCAAGACCGGTGGTTACTCGGCCGAGTTCGGCCGCAGCACCGGTGGCGTAATCAACGCCATTACCCGCTCCGGTGGCAATGAATTCAAGGGGGGCGTGGAAGTCACGATGGAGCCTTCTGCGCTGGCGTCGTCCAAGAAGGATCACTTCCATGATGATGGGACTCTGGACGAGCGTGATCGCACCAGTCGTGACAGCAGCTCCCTTTACAAAACCAATGTTTGGGGATCTGGCCCCCTGGTTAAGGACAAGCTGTTCTTCTTCGCCATGTACGAAAATCGTGACAGCCGTCCGCAAGACTATGACTCCACTGATGCGTACATCGGTGGAGGCAACAACGATTTCTGGGGAACCAAGCTTGATTGGCGCATCAGCGACAACCATCAGCTGGAATTGCTCGCGTTCTCCGACAAGAGCGAATCTACTTCCGATATCTATCTATATGATTGGAATAGTGGACGCAGAGGGCGGTTGAAGGGTGACAGTATTTCCGAATCCGGCGGCAATAACTGGTCACTTACTTACACCGGCCATCTGAGCGACAACTTTGTTGCCAAGGCGATGTACGGCGTAAACGAGCGTAGTTCCCGCAATAGCAGTGCGCAGGATCCTGATTGCAGCATCGTGACTCGGTCAAGTTCCTATCTGAAGGCATTTGGCGAGGAGACGACTCCAGAAGGGTGTCACCCCACCGATGTCAGCATCGGCGACCGCGAGGACAAGCGCGAAGCTGCGCGTTTGGACTTTGAGTGGACGCTGGGCGATCACCTGTTGCGCTTTGGTGTGGATCAGGAAGTGATGGACTCAAAGAGTTCCACGCGTTATCCGCATGATGGAATGAGCTACCAGGTGCAGGCCGCCACCGCCGGTGGAGCGCTGAATGGAACCACTATTCCTGCGGGAACCACGGCCATCGTCGATGTGCGCCGTTACATCACGGGTACGCCGGTAACGACGAAGGCACAGGCAATCTATGTCGAAGATAATTGGAGCGTGACTCCGAACCTGTTGCTGAACATCGGCGTGCGTGCCGATATGTTCCACAACAAGTATGCATCGGGTGTCAGCTTCGCGAAGGCGGATTTCGCGGACATGATTTCCCCGCGCCTTGGCTTCAGCTGGGATGTGAACGGGGATGGCTCGACCAAGGTGTTCGGCAATGCTGGGCGCTACTATCTCCCGCTGACCAACAAGCTCGCGGACTATTTCGCAGGGTCGACGGACGAGCACACGTACTACGTGTTGGATGGCTGGACCGAGCACGAACACCCGGTTGCGGGCGAATACATACTGCCAAAGCTGGGTCAGCAGATTGGTCCGGTCAATACGAGCAGCAATGTTGACGCACCGGAAGAGTTCCGCACGGTGGTGGCCCGCGACCTCAAGATGGTTTACCAGGATGAGTTCATCGTCGGCTTCCAGCAGGCGATCAGCCAGACTTGGTCCTATGGTGTCAATGCGACTTACCGCAGGATGACCCGCTCGGTGGAAGATGCGCGCATCAACCATGTCGAAGGCTGTGACTGGTACTCGGGTGACTGGCCGATCATCAACCCGGGTGAGACCAATACCTTGTGGTGCCCGGATACGAATAGCTGGGTCAGCTTCGATTCGTCGAAGGATGGCTACAAGGCAAGCGGCAGTGGCGTGATCAGTGGCTATGCGAAGCCCAAGCGAACCTATAAGGCAGTTGAGTTCCAGATAGATCGCGCGTGGGATGACAAGTGGTCGTTCAATGCCAGCTATATATGGTCCAAGAGCGAGGGCAACATCGAGGGCCCCGTTAATTCCGATACCGGTTACAACGATACGAGCTTGGTGCAGTACTACGATCACCCGGCGGTGAATCAGCGCTACGGTCCCCTGTTCAATGACTTCCGCCATCAGTTCAAACTGCGAGGAACGTTCAAGTTGAACGAGCAATGGTCCTTTGGCAGTACGTTGTCAGCGCGTTCGGGTGGACCGATTACTGCCTTTGGCGTGGTTTGGCCAGACGACAACCGAGCTGCTGGTGGTCCGGGTGAATTCAGTGGTGGTGGGTCTGGGTGGCTATGCGAATCCTCGGCGACGAACAACTGCAGTGACTGGAAGACTCGTCAGTTGACCTATTCGGAACGTGGTGCGTTTGGCCGTATGCCGTGGGTCGTCGATCTGGGCGCCAGCGTAATGTGGACGTTGCCGGTGGAGGGGATCGACCTGAAGGCAAGGTTGTCGGTGTACAACCTGCTCAACCGGCAGACCACTGTCAATGTGCACTCGCGCTATGAGAGCACCCCGGGCACCAAAATGCCGTATTTCGGTCAAGGTACCGTTTGGCAGGCACCGCGCTATGCCAATCTGGTCGTGACCTGGAACTTCTGATGTAGCTTGAAGAACGGCCCGCTTCGGCGGGCCGTTCGCTTTTTGGGATGAGGAACACCATGGTAATGAGGATCTGGTTGCTGGCCACGGGCCTGGCGTTGAGCGCAGCGGTGCAGGCCGCGCCAGTTGATGACGCGCCGGCTGCGCGCTTTGATGCCCTGCTCGACCAGGCGACGCAGCGCTACCACCTGCCTGGCATCGCCATGGGCGTGATCGAAGACGGCAAGGTCATCTATCGCGGCACCCGCGGCGAACTGGCCGCAGGCGAGGGCGCTGCAGTCAACGACGACAGCCTGTTCAAGATCGCCTCCAACACCAAGGCGATGACCGCCGCGGTGCTGGCACGGCTGGTGCAGGCCGGCAAGCTGCGCTGGGAGGATCCGGTCACCAAGCATCTGCCGCAGTTCCGCATGCAGGACCCGTGGGTGACGCGCAACATGCAGGTGCGTGACCTGTTGATCCACAACAGCGGTCTGGGCCTGGGCGCAGGCGATCTGATGCTGTGGCCGGAGCCCAATAAATTTGATCGCAACGACATCATCGCCGGACTGGCCCATCTGAAGCCGGTCGGCAGCTTCCGCAGCGATTACGCCTACGACAATCTGTTGTACGTGGTCGCCGGTGAAGTCGCAGCGGCGGCAGCGGGCAAGCCGTATGCGCAGCTGGTGCGCGAGGAGATTTTCCAGCCGCTGGGCATGCAGCGCTGCCAGGTAGGTGCATGGTCAACGGCGACTGTGGGCAATATCGCCCAGCCGCATCAGCGCGATGGCGACCGCAATATCGCTGCCGAACGCGATCCTGCGCAGGTCACCGATTTCCCGTCGATGGCTGCCGGCGGTGTGCGCTGCAGTCTCAACGACATGTTGCGCTGGATGCAGGTGTTGCTGGACCCGGCGCAGGCCCCCGGCTGGCTGGATGCCGCGCAACGCCAGGCACTGTGGACGGCGCATATGCCGATGCCGATCAACCAACGCCTGCGCGACTGGGATAACACCCACTTCCATGCCTATGGATATGGCTGGCGGCTGTCCGACATGGATGGCCAGTGGAAGGTGGCCCACACCGGCACACTGTCCGGCATGTACTCCTCGCTGGCGCTGCTGCCGGATATGAAAACCGGCGTGGTGATGCTGATCAATGGCGAAGGCGAGGAAGCCCGCGCAGCCTTGATGCAGGCCATGCTCAAGCACTACACGGCGCCAGCGCAACAGCACGATGTGCTGCACTACGCCGGGCTGATGGAGCAGGCCGCTGCACAACGGCGTTCGGCCGGCCATGTGCGGCCTTCCTTGCACAAGGCCCGTCCGGCAAACGTTGCCGAGTTCGGTGACAGGGCTGGCATCTGGCGCGACCCCTGGTTTGGTGAGGTGACGCTGTGCCCGCGTGATGGCAAGCTGCAGTTTGTGTCAGCCAAATCGCCGCGCATGAGCGGGCAGGTGATGCGTGCGGACGAGCGCTGGTATGTGGCCTGGCAGGGCCTGGGCGAGGATGCCGATGCCTGGCTGGAGTTTGCAGGCGATGCACAGCGCCCGTTGCTGCACCTGCGTGCCATCGACCCGGATATCGACTTCAGCTATGACTACCCCGACCTGGAATTCCAACGCCATGGCGACTGCCGCTAGAACCCTGTTTGGCTTGCTGACCGCCTTGCCGCTGCCACTGCTGGCGCAGCAGGTGCAGGTGTCGCCTGCAACGTCACCGGCACAGGCCGGCATCGTCGATGTCACCACCCTGGCGCCGGATATCGCGCTGGATATCCGCTATGCGGGCAGCGACAACTTCACCGGACGGGTAGTGCCCGGTTACGAAGCCCCGCGCTGCTACCTGCTGCAGCCGGTGGCGCAGGCATTGGCGCGGGTGCAACGCGGCCTGCGTGCGCAGGGCTACCGCCTGCAGGTGTTTGACTGCTATCGGCCGGTGCACGCGGTGCAGGCCTTCGTGGCCTGGGTGCACGATGCCAACGACCAGATCGCCAAGCCACGCTATTACCCCAACGTCGACAAGCGCCAGCTGCTGGACGGCTACATCGCTGAAACCTCGGGCCACAGCCGCGCGGCAACGGTGGATCTTGGCGTGCTGGATTGCCGTGCGGGCAGTTGCACGGCGCTGGATATGGGCACCGGCTTCGACCGTTTCGATCCCATGGCGCATACCGCCAACCCGCAGATCAGCAGCGTACAGAAGCAGAATCGGCAGTTGCTGCTGGATGCCATGCAGGCACAGGGGTTTGCCAACTATCCGATGGAGTGGTGGCACTACACGTTCAAACCCGAACCCACGCCCGGTACGTCTTACGATTTCCCCGTGCGCTAGGCAGGGCAGGGGCAGGTAGACTGCGCTGCCCCATCAGGACTTCACCCCCGCCAATGAATCTGGTACTGCATTACGGCTTGTTGGGCTCGCTGGAAGCGGGCCTCATCGCCTTGGCGATCGGCTTTGTCGTGTTTGCGCTGCTGTGGCAGCTGGGGCGGCGCGCTGGTCTGTCGCATGGCCACGTGATCGGCTTTGCCTGCCTGCTGGGCGCCGCCATCGGTGCCGGGGTGGACAGCTGGAAGCTGTTCTCGCTGGGCATGGTGCGGTTGGAGTCGCCGCTGTATGCGCGGTTGGCCTTGGCCAGCATCCATGATCCGGACCAGTTGGGCACCCGCGTGCTGCTGGAGTTGATCGGCGTGTTGAGTGGTGTTGCCCTGGGTTGGTGGTTGTTCAGTTCCAGGGAAGCGGGAAAAGACATCACCGGTGGTGCTTAATCACCGTTGTTCCTCGCAATAGTGGCGCTGGGCGGAACACTTGAATTCCGCGCTTACGATCACTTCACCCGTGGCTAACTGCCGCCTAGCGGGAGCGGGCGTGCAAGTGGTTAACACCGTGTTTGCCGACGATCTGCGGCAGATGTGCGATTCAGTTGCAGCTTGTCAGGGTGGGGCCGTGCGGAGAACACCGCGCTTTCCACAACAGACGAGGAAGACCTGATGAGCATTCGTAATCGCACTCCGCTGTTCGCCCTGGTTGCCATCGTGGGTTCTGCCCTGGCCGCACCGGTCATGGCCCAGGACGCGCAGGACCAGGCCGCAACGGCGCAGGCGCAGGCACAGCAGGCCCAGCAGTCTGCAGCACAGGCGCAGGACGCCGCCGCCGATGCCTCGGCCAGCGCGGCGGAAGCCTCCGCAGCGGCCCAGGGTGGGCAGAGCTGGGCCAGCGTGGACACCGACGGTGACGGCAGCATCAGCAAGACCGAAGCCACCGCCAACGCAGGCCTGGCACAGGTGTTCGACCAGGCCGATGCCGACAAGGACGGCAAGCTGACCGTGGAGGAATACCGCGCCTTCGCGGCCACCCAGCAGAAATAAGCCATCACCGAGCGGGATGGGCGGGGCCGCTTGCCATGGGCCCCTCCCATCCCCTGCGCCGGGGCCGCGCTCCGGCCCTGGCCCGGTCCCGGCTCCCTGGCCTCACACTGTCAGCTGCTACATGACCGGCTGCGGCAATGTGTAAGCGCAGGGCAGGTTGCTATCCTGTGTGGCATGACTACCCAGACCTCCCCCTCCGCCATCGGCCTGGTCGGCTTTGACGGCGATGACACGCTCTGGAAGAGCGAAGACTATTACCAGAAGGCCGAGCACGAGTTTGGCCAGATCCTGGGCAATTACATCGACCTGCATGATGCCGGCACCGCCCAGCACCTGCTCAAGGTGCAGCGGCGCAATCTCGGTGTGTTTGGTTACGGCGCCAAGGGCATGACCCTGTCGATGCTGGAAGCCGCCATCGAACTCACCGACGAAAAGATCTCCGCCCACGACCTGCGCCAGATCGTCGAGATCGGCCGGCGTACCCTGGAGCATCCGGTGGATGTCATCGACGGTGTACGGGATGCGGTGGCCGCCATCGCTGCCGAGTTCCCGGTGGTGTTGATCACCAAGGGCGACCTGTTCCATCAGGAACAGAAGATCGAACGCTCCGGCCTGCTGGACCTGTTCCCGCGCATCGAAATCGTCTCGGAGAAGGATCAGAACACCTATGCCAAGGTGCTGGCCGAGTTCAATATCCCGGCCGAGCGTTTCATCATGGTGGGCAACTCGCTGCGTTCGGATATCGAGCCGGTGCTGGGCCTCGGCGGCTGGGGCATCCATACCCCCTATGCGGTGACCTGGGCGCACGAAGCCGAGCACGGTGTGTCCGACAACGAACCCCGTCTGCACCATGCCGATACGGCCCACCAGTGGCCCGAAGCCGTGCGTGCGGTGGCGGCGCAGGCTGCTGCGCAGGGTCGCTGAGATGCAGCGCCGGCTGCCGCCCGCGTGTTGCCTGCCGGCACGGCTTGGCCTGTTGGTCGGCGTGCTGCTGGCTGCCGGGCCGCTGCCGCTTGCCGCACAACCCCGGCCCGCTGCGGTGGCGGAAGCGCCGGCGGCAGACGCCGGCACCGGCGATGCCTGGGTGGACCGCCAGCTGGCGGATATCAATGCCTACGCGGCGCGCTATCCGGATGCCTTCATCGATGAGCTGACGCGCTATGCCGGCGCGCGGCCGGGCTATGTGCAGGCCTTGATGGACAGCCATGGCTGGGCGCCTGCGGACGTCTATTTCGCCTGCTTCTGGGGGCATGTCAGCAAGCAGGGCTGCCGGGCCTTGGTGCGCGCCCGCAGCCAGTTGCCCGGTGCGGGTTGGAAGGCGGTCGTCGACGGCCTGCAGACACCGGCCGAAAACCTGCAATGGCGCGCATTGCGCCACGCCATCGTCGCCAGCTACGACCACTGGGACCGGCCGATCAGCCTGGACGCTCTGCTGCAACGTCAGCTGGGCGACCGCGACAAGCGGGACGCAGCCGCGCGCCAGGCCGCTGGCGGCTGAACCCGGCAAGCAATTGCTGGTGATGGATAGGCGTGGCACCGGGTTCCGGGCGAGAATGGCGGCTCCTTCGATTCCGCGCCAGCGCGCCCTGTCATGACCGCCGACCGTTTCGTATCGCCCGACCATATCCGCAGCCTGTTCTCGCAGGCGATGTCGCACATGTACCGCACCGAAGTGCCGCTGTACGGCACCCTGGTGGAACTGGTGGGGGCGATCAACGAACAGGTGCTGGCCGCACAGCCAGCACTGGCCGAGCAGATGCAGCGCAGTGGTGAGCGCGATCGCCTGGACGTGGAACGTCACGGCGCCATCCGCGTGGGTACCGCCGAGGAGCTGTCCACCCTGCGTCGCCTGTTCGCGGTGATGGGCATGCAGCCGGTGGGTTATTACGACCTGTCGGTGGCCGGCGTGCCGGTGCATTCCACCGCCTTCCGTCCGGTGGATGGGGAGTCGCTGAACCGCAATCCGTTCCGCGTGTTCACCTCGCTGCTGCGGCTGGAACTGATCGAGGATGCGGCGCTGCGCGCGCAGGCGGCCGAGATCCTGGCCCGGCGCAACATCTTCACCCCGGGCGCGTTGCAGTTGATCGACCAGTGCGAGCGCGAGGGCGGCCTGAGCGAGGACGATGCTTGGCGCTTCGTCGTCGAGTCGCTGGAAACCTTCCGCTGGCACAACGAGGCAACGGTGTCCTTGCAGACCTACCATGCGTTGCATGGCGCGCATCGGCTGGTGGCGGACGTGGTCAGCTTCCGCGGTCCGCACATCAACCACCTCACCCCGCGCACGCTGGACATCGATGCCGCACAGGCGGCAATGCATGAGCGTGGGCTGGCCGCGAAGGCGGTGATTGAAGGCCCGCCGCGCCGTGACTGCGCCATCCTGCTGCGCCAGACCAGCTTCAAGGCATTGGAGGAGATGGTGCACTTCCCCTCCGGCGCCGACAACGAAGCCGGTACCCATACCGCACGCTTTGGTGAGATCGAGCAGCGTGGCCTGGCGCTGACGCCCAAGGGGCGCGCACTGTACGACGCTCTGCTGGCCGAAGCCCGTGGCGGTGCCGGCAGCACCGGGGGCGATTACATGCAACGCCTGCAGGACGCCTTTGCCGCATTCCCGGACACACATGCGGTGCTGCGCCGCGAAGGCCTGGGCTACTACCGCTATCGCCTGAGCGATGCCGGCCGTGCTGCCACTGCCGAGCAACGTGCGCTGCGGGCCGAGGTATTGATCGAACAGGGCCTGGCCACTGCAGACCCGATCATCTACGAGGACTTCCTGCCGGTCAGTGCCGCGGGCATCTTCCAGTCCAACCTCGGTGGCGATGAGCAGCGCGCCTATGCCGCACGTGCCAACCGTGATGCCTTCGAGCAGGCGCTGGGTGCCACCGTCAGCGATGAGTTCGCCATTTACGAGCGCCTGCAGGCCGAGTCGCTGGACAGCCTGCGCGGCTGAGGCCGGCGCTTGCCGCAGGGAGGGGGCGGGGCGTTATGCTCCGCCCATCCCGAGGCAAGGAGCTGGCCCATGCGGTTACAAGTTTGTGTGATGCTGGCAGCGGTGACGGTGTTGTCGGCCGCTTGTTCCCACAAGGTGGCGCAGGCCCCGGCTTACGGCTACGTAACACCCCCTTCGCCGCCTGCACCGCCAGCACCGCAGGCCCCCATGTTGTTTCGCAGTGCGGCCCCGGGGGCGGTGGTCGTCACCGGCAGTGTGTTGGCTCCGGAGGTCAATACCGAGGTCTACGAGCGCCCGGCCGACAACCCGGTCAAGCGCACCACCGAACAGCCGGTTTCAACTTTTTCGGTGGATGTGGATACCGGCAGTTACAGTAATGTGCGTCGCATGCTGGAAGCGGGCGTTCGCCCTCCGGCTGATGCGGTGCGTGCAGAAGAGTTCATCAACTACTTCAATTACGGCTATGCGGTTCCCGCCGACAAGTCGGTGCCGTTCCGCGTGCATACCGAACTTGCCAAGGCCCCGTGGGATGCACGCAAGCAGGTGTTGATGATCGGCATCAAGGGCTATGAACAATCGCGCGCCAGTCTGCCCGCGATGAACCTCGTGTTCCTGATCGACACCTCGGGGTCGATGTATTCGCCGGACAAGCTGCCCCTGCTCAAGCGCGCCTTTGCCCAGCTGGTGCCACAGCTGCGCGCACAGGACAAGGTGGCCATCGTCACCTATGCCGGCTCGGCAGGGCTGGTGCTGGAGCCCACCTCCGGCGACCAGCACGGCAAGCTACTGGCGGCGCTGGAGAAGCTGCAGGCCGGTGGCAGCACCAATGGCGGCGCGGGCATCGAGCTGGCCTATGCGATGGCGCGGCAATCGTTTGTCGAAGGCGGTGCCAACCGGGTGATCCTGGCCACCGATGGCGATTTCAACGTGGGCGTGGCCAACCGGCAAGCCTTGGAAACGCTGGTGGCGGACCGCCGCAAGAGTGGCATCGCGCTGACCACGCTGGGGTTTGGCGCCGGCAACTACAACGATGCGATGGCCGAGCGTCTGGCGGATGTTGGCGATGGCAACCATGCCTATATCGACAGCCTGTCCGAGGCGCGGCGGGTGCTGGTGCGGGAGATGGGCAGTACCTTGTTCACGATTGCGCGCGACGTGAAGATCCAGGTGGAGTTCAATCCGGCGCGGGTGGCCGAGTACCGTTTGATCGGTTATGAGAACCGGGTGCTCAACAACGAGGATTTCGCCAACGACAAGGTGGACGCCGGTGACATCGGCCCCGGCCATGAAGTGACGGCATTGTACGAGATCGTGCCGGTGGGCAGTGGCGCCGAGCAGCTGCCGGCCTTGCGCTATGGCGACAAGCCGGTGCCGACGTCGGCACATGCGGATGAAGTGGCCGATGTGCGCCTACGCTACAAGCTGCCGGGGCAGGACAACAGTGCGTTGATCAGCCAGCCGGTGCTGGCAAGCACCTTGCGGGCGACGCCGGGTGAGTCGTTGAGGTTTGCCTCGGCAGTGGCAGGGTTCGCCGATGCATTGCGTGGCGGTGAGCGGATGCCGGGTTGGAGCTGGGAGCAGATCCTGGCGACGGCACGCGACGCGCGCGGTGACGATCCGGAAGGGGAGCGCGCGCAGTTCATTCAGTTGGTGAAGGCAGGGCAGGGACTGGTGGAGTCACCGGCCCGCGATGCTTCAGCGGTGGATTGATGTGTTGTGGTGGGTGCTGCTTGCTCTGACAGCGGTGGTCGGCCATGGATGTGATTTCTTCTTCCTATTGCGATAGGGGAGAGAGGACGGCTGTCGTACTACCGCGCTCTGCAGAATTCCTTGCCTGTGGCAGAGGAAGTGCGCTTCTGCCTGTTTTGGGGCGCATGTTGCGAGTTGCATGGGCAAGCAGGATCCACGTAGCCCGGGTAAGCGCAGCGCACCCGGGAGCACGGTAACCGGGATGCTGTCGATTGCACGCCAACAGCCCCGGGTGCGCTGCGCTTACCCGGGCTACCTCGTGGCTGAAGGCATTTCGCGGTTCATTGCTCCGTTGAGTTCCTTGCCTGTGGCAGAGGAAGGGCGTTTCTGCCTGCTTTGGGACGCATGTTGCGAGTTGCATGGGCAAGCAGCATCCGCGTAGCCCGGGTAAGCGCAGCGCACCCGGGAACTTGGTAACCGGGATGCTGCCGATTGCGCGTCAACAGCCCCGGGTGCGCTGCGCTTACCCGGGCTACCTCGTGGCTGAAGGCATTTCGCGGTTCATCGCTCTGCCGAATTCCTTGCCTGTGGCAGAGGAAAGGCGTTTCTGCCTGCTTTGGGACGCATGTTGCGAGTTGCATGGGCAAGCAGCATCCGCGTAGCCCGGGTAAGCGCAGCGCACCCGGGAACTTGGTAATCGGGATGCTGCCGATTGCGCGCCAACAGCCCCGGGTGCGCTGCGCTTACCCGGGCTACCGACGACTGAAGGCATTTCGCGGTTCATCGCTCTGCCGAATTCCTTGGCTGTGGCAGAGGAAGGGCGCTTCTGCCTGCTTCGGGGCGCATGTTGCGAGTTGCGTGGGCAAGCAGCATCCGCGTAGCCCGGTAACCGGGATGCTGTCGATTGCACGCCAACAGCCCCGGGTGCGCTGCGCTTACCCGGGCTACCTGGTGGCTGAAGGCATTTCGGAAAAGTACAGCAAGCACCGACCGCCGCCGGCCGGTGCCTGCCGTCAAGCGCGCGCCAGCTTGCGCAGCCGCTTGCGTTCCTTGCTGCGCGCACGCCAGTTGCGCCAATGCTGCTGCAGGCAGGAGAAGATCACGTACAGGGCCGGTGTGCTCAACAGGGTCAGGCTCTGCGAGATCAACAGGCCGCCAATCATCGCGATGCCCAGCGGACGGCGCAGCTCGGAACCTTCGCCCAGGCCGATCGCCAACGGCAAGGCGGCCAGGATCGCCACCATCGTCGTCATCATGATCGGCCGGAAGCGCACCACGCAGGCCTCGCGCGCGGCTTCGGCGGGGGACTTGCCGTGCTCGCGCTGCGCCACCAGCGCGAAATCGATCATCATGATGGCGTTCTTCTTGACGATGCCGATCAGCAACACCAGCGCGATCATCGAGATCACCGACAGGTCGGTGTTGGTGATCCACAGCGCCAGCAACGCGCCCATGCCTGCTGCCGGCAGCGTCGACAGGATCGTCACCGGGTGCACCAGGTTTTCGTACAGCATGCCCAGCACGATATAGACCGTGGCGATCGCGGCGATGATCAGCATCAGCATCGCACTCGGGTCCATTGCCTGGCGGAAGCCACCTGGCGCGGCCTGGCGGATATCGCCGGGCAGGCGCATGCCCTCGATCACCGATTTGACGATGGCATCGCCCTCGCCACTGCTCACACCCGGTGCCAGGTTGTAGCTCAGGTCCATCACCGTGTATTGGTTCTGGTGCGTCACCTGCGACGGCGCCAGGCCGGGCTCCTGATGCGCCAGCGCGGTGAGCGGGATCATCTGCCCGCTCTTGGAGGGCACGTACAGATCCTCGATCGCCGCCGGGCTGCCGGTCTGGCTTGGCAGGGCATTGACCACCACCCCGTACTGGTTGAGGTCGGCATAGATGGTGGAGATCTGGCGCTGGCCGAAGGCGCCGTACAGCGCGCCGTCGATCGCGCCGATGGTCACGCCCAGGCGGGAAGCCTTCTCGCGGTCGATGACGATCTTCTGCATCAACCCGCCCTTGTCCACGTCCGAGCCCACGTCTCGCAGCTGCGGGTGCTGTTTCAACGCGGTCACCACCTTGGGCAACCACTCGGCCAACTGGCCGGCGTCGTTGCCCTGCAGGGTGACGCGGTTCTGTGCGCCCTGCGAGCCGCCACCGCCGCCATCGGAGGGCAGGTCCTGGATGGCCCGCAGGCGTACGTCCAGGTCGGGGAACTGCGCGGCCTTGGTGCTGAGCCGTGTCACCACCACATTGGTGGGCTCGCGGCGGCCTTCCTTCTCGGTGCGCAGCTCGATGTTGAACTGGGCGCTGCTGCCCTGGCGGCTGGAGCCCAGCCGCGCGCCCACCATCTTCACCGCCGGGTCGGCCAGGAACATGTCGCTGAGACGGCGCTGGCGCTCGGTCATTTCCTGGAAGGATACGGTGGCGCTGGAGCTGGCACGGCCCCAGATCAGGCCGGTGTCCTGCTCCGGGAATGAGCCCTTGCCCACCGCGCCGGCCAGGAAGAAGGTCGCCACGATCAGCAGCAACGGCGTCAGCGACAGCAGCAGCGCGTGCCGCAGCGAGAAATCCAGCGCTACCGTGTAGACCCGCAGCATGCCTTCGTGCAGGCGATCCAGCACGCGGTTGGTGCGGGTGTCGCGGGCGCCTTCGGCATGCGGGTGCAGGAAGCGCGCGCACAATGCCGGGGTAAGGGTCAGCGAAACCACCGCCGACACCACGATTGCCGCCACCAGGGTGAGGGTGAACTCGCGGAAGAACGCACCCAGCATGCCCTGGGCAAAGATGATGGGCAGGAACACCGCGATCAGCGAGGCGGTGATCGAGACGATGGTGAAGCCGATCTCGCGTGCGCCGGCCATCGCCGCCTGCTTGCGCGGCATGCCTTCGTCCAGGTGGCGCATGATGTTCTCGATCACCACGATGGCGTCGTCGACGACGAAGCCAATCGCGATCACCAGCGCCAGCAGGGTGAGGTTGTTGAGGGTGAAGCCCAGCCAGGTCATCACCAGTGCGGCGCCGGCCAGCGACAACGGCACCGTCACCGCCGCGATCAGGGTGGGCGCCAGCCGGCGCAGGAACAGGGCCATGGTCAGGATCACCATGGCCAGGCTGATCACCAACGTGATCTGCACCTCGGCCAGCGAGGCGCGGATGGTCGGGGTGCGGTCGAAGTACGGGGTCAGCGTGGTGCCGGCATCCAGATAGCCCGACAGCGACGGTATGGCTGCCTTCACCCGGTCCACGGTGGCCACCAGGTTGTCGCCGCTGCGCAGGTAGACATACATCAGCACGCCGCGTTTGCCGTTGAACCAAGCGGCCTGGTAGGCGTCCTGCTGGCCGTCATAGACCTCGGCCACATCCTTCAGCCGCACCACCGCGCCGTCGTGGGTGGAAATGGCCACATTGGCGAAATCCGCGGCCTTGCGGATCTGGTCGTTGAGGACGATGGCCGTCTGGCTGCGGCCATCGCTGAGGAAGCCCAGCGGCGAGGCGACGTTGGCCGCGCGCATGGCGTTGCGCAGGTCATCCGGGCTCAGCCCCAAAGCCGTCATCGCGCGCAGGTTGAGATCCACCCGTACCGCGGGGGTGGAGGCACCGGCGATATCCACCTGCGACACACCGGGCAGCTGCCGCAGGCGCTGCGCCAGCAGCGAGTCGGCGGTGTTGTACAGCTCGGCCACCGACTGCGTGTCCGAGGTCAGCGCCAGGGCGATGACCGGGTCATCGTTGGGGTTGGCTTTCTGGTAGGTGGGCGTGTTGATGCCGGCCGGCAGATCGGCCATGGCCGCGTTGATCGCCGCCTGCACATCCTGGGCGGCGGCATCGATGTCGCGGCTGGTGTTGAACATCAGGAACACCATGCTGCGGCCGTCGCTGCTGCTCGAACGCATGGTGTCGATGCCAGGCACCTGGCCGAGGTGGCGTTCCAGCGGTGCGGTGACCGTGGATGCCATGGTGTCGGCATCGGCACCGGTGTTGGAGGCCTGCACGAAGATCACCGGGATCGACAGGTTGGGCAGGGCGGCAACGCCCAGCCGCAGATAGCAGACCAGGCCGGCGAAGAACAGGCCGATGGCCAGCAGGGTGATGCCGATGGGGCGTTTGATGAACGGCGCGGAGATGTTCATCCGCGCTTACCGTGCCGTCTGCAGGCGGGCGGCCGCACGTTGCTCGCGGCGCTTGGCCGCCCACTGCGACATACGCTCGAAGTACAGGTAGATCACCGGCGTGGTGTACAGGGTGACCAGCTGCGACAGCAGCAGGCCGCCGACGATGGCCACGCCGAGCGGGCGCCGCAGTTCCGAACCGATACCGGTGCCCAGTGCCAGCGGCAGCGCGCCGAGCATGGCCGCCGCGGTGGTCATCATGATCGGGCGGAAGCGCAGCAGGCAGGCACGGCGGATCGCCTCATGGGCATTGGCGCCCGCGCGCTGCGCGTCCAACGCGAAGTCGATCATCATGATCGCGTTCTTCTTGACGATGCCGATCAGCAGCACGATGCCGACGATGCCGTCCACCGACAGGCTCATGCCGCACAGGTACAGCGCCAGCAGCGCGCCCACGCCGGCAGGCGGCAGGGTCGAGATGATGGTCAGCGGGTGGATCCAGCTTTCATACAGCACACCCAGCACGATGTAGATCACCGCGATGGCGGCCAGCAGCAACAGGATCACGTCGGTCTGGCTGCTGGAGAACTCGGCCGCCGTGCCGATGAACTGTGCCTGCATCTGCTCGGGCAGCTGCAGTTCGGCCACGGCCTTGTTGATGGCATCCACGCCTTCGGACAGCGAGTAGCCCGGGGCCAGGTTGAACGAGATGGTCGCCGACGGCAGCTGCTGCTGGTGGCTGACGATCAACGGTGCGCTGCCCTGGGTGGCGGTGGCGATGGCCGACAGCGGGATGCTGCCGCCGCCGCCCAGGGCGATGCCGGTATTGCTGTTGCCGATGCCGGTGGCGGTGGACGAGTTGCTGGAGCTCACCTGGCCCAGCGTGGTGGCATTGCTACCGCTGAGCGTGCCGCTGCCGTTGCTGCCGATCGCCAGCTGGTTCATCAGCGCATCGGCGGTACGGAACTCCGGTGCCACTTCCAGCACCACGCGGTACTGGTTGAGCTGGGTGAAGATGGTCGAGATCTGGCGCTGCCCATAGGCGTCGTACAGCGTGTCGTCGATGGTCTGCATCGGCACGCCGTAACGGCTGGCTTTGTCGCGGTCCACTTCCACGTGCAGGGCGCGGCCGTGATTTGCCAGGTTGTTGTCGACGTCGGCCAGTTCGGGCAGGCGGCGCAGCGCATCGGTGACGCGCTCGGTCTGCACGGCCAGCTCGGTGCTGTCCATGTCCGACAGCGAGAACTGGTAGGCGGTGGCGGCCACGCGCGTGTCCAGGGTCACGTCCTGCACCGGTTTCAGGTACAGGGCGATGCCGGGGATATGCGCGGCGGTGGCCTGCAGGCGCGGCAGGATCACGTCCAGCCCGTCGCGATCACCGCGGTCCTTGAGCACGATGCTCAGCTGGCCCTGGTTGAGGGTGGGGTTCATGCTGCCAGCGCCGATATAGGCGGCAATGCCGCTGACCGCGGCGTCACCCTGCAGTGCGGCGGCTACCGCCTGGGTGCGCTGCTGCATCTGGTCGAAGGCCACGTTCTGGTCGGCGATGACCACGCCGGTGACCATGCCGGTGTCCTGGTCGGGCAGCAGGCCCTTGGGGATCAGCATGTACAGCAGCACGGTCAGCGCGACCGAGGCCAGGGCGATGGTCAAGGTCAGGGGCTGGTGCTCCAGCACCCAGTCCAGGGTGCGCTCGTACAGGTGAACGATGCGCGTCCACAGGTTGCTGCGGCCTTCGGCCGCGGCCCGTTCGTGCGCGTCGTCGCCCTCGGGCAGTGCGTCGGGCTTGAGCAGGTAGGCGCACATCATCGGGGTGAGCGTCAGCGAGATCAGCATCGAGATCGAGACCGCGATCGTCAGCACCCAGGCGAACTCATGGAACAGGCGGCCGGTGACGCCGGGCATCAGGATCAGCGGCAGGAACACCGCGATCAGTGACACGGTCAGCGACAGCACGGTGAAGCCGATCTCGCGCGAGCCGATCTCTGCCGCCTCCGGGCCGTCCTTGCCCTTCTCGATGTAGCGCACGATGTTCTCGATCATCACGATCGCATCGTCGACCACGAAGCCGGTGGCCACGGTCAGTGCCATCAGCGACAGGTTGTCCAGCGACATGCCGGCGAAGGCCATCACCCCGAAGGTGCCCATCAGCGACAACGGCACCGCCACCGACGGGATCACCGTGGCCCACAAGCGGCGCAGGAACACGAAGATCACCGCCACCACCAGGCAGATGGTGAGCACCAGGGTGAACTGCACATCATGCACCGAGGCGCGGATGGTGACGGTGCGGTCGGAGAACACGTCCAGCTTGACGTCGGCCGGCAGCATGCCCTGCAGGCTGGGCAGCAGCTGGCGGATGTTCTCCACCGTCTTGACGATGTTGGCGCCGGGTTGGCGGCGCACTTCCAGCAGCACCGCCGGCTTGCCATCGGCCCAGGCCGCGATCTGGTCGTTCTCCACGCCATCGACCACGCTGGCCACATCGCGCAACCGCACCGGCGCGCCGTTCTGGTAGCGCACGATCACATCGTTGTAGTCGGCCGCGTCACTGAGCTGGTCATTGGTGGACAGCGTGTAGCTCTGGGTCTTGCCGTTGAGCGAACCCTTGGGGGCGTTGACGTTGGCCTGGGTGAGTGCGCTGCGCAGGTCTTCCAGGGTCATGCCCATGTTGGCCAGCTGCGCCGGGTTTACCTGGATGCGCACGGCCGGGCGCACGTTGCCGGCAATGGAGACCAGGCCCACACCGTCGGTTTGCGACAGGCGCTGGGCCAGGATCGAATCGGCCAGGTCGTTGACCTCGCGCAGGGCCCGCGTGTCGGAGGACAGCTTGAGGGTCAGGATCGGCGCATCGGCCGGGTTCACCCGGTTGTAGACCGGCTGGTAGGGCAGCGAGCTGGGCAGGGTGGCCTGGCGGATCGCCGCCTGCACGTCCTGCGCGGCGGTGTCGATGTCGCGTTCCATCGAGAACTGCAGCACGATGCTGGACAGGCCCGCCGAGGAGTCGGAGGTCATCATGTCCAGGCCCGAGATCTGGCCCAGCTGCCGCTCCAGCGGTGTGGTCACCAGTGACGCCATGGTCTGCGCGCTGGCACCGGGGTACTGGGTGGTCACCACCAGGCTGGGCGCCTCGATCTCGGGCAGGGCCGCTACCGGCAGACGCTGGTAGCCAAGGATGCCCAGCAGCATCAACCCGACCATCAACAGCGAGGTGGCGATCGGGCGGCGGATGAAAAGAGTCGAGAAGCCCACGGTGTATTCCTGGTGCGGGGGAGGGGAGGTGGGTGGCGGCCTGCGCGTCAGCGCGGCGGGCCACCCCGTCCACCACGGCTGCCCTTCTGGCTGGCCGCCTTGAGCTGTTCCTCGGTGGGTGCCGGCGGTGCCTGGCCCGGTGCCAGGGCGTTGACCTTGCTGCCTTCCTTCAACCGGAACTGACCTTCCGTGACCACCTTGTCGCCGGCCTGCAGGCCCTTGCCGATCACCACATGGGTGTCATCCACCTGGCCGCTCTGCACCACATCGCGCAGGGTCACGGTGTTGTCGGGCTTGATCAGGTAGACGAAATCGCCGTTGCTGCCACGTTGCACGGCTTCGGCCGGTACCACCACGGCGCCGGGCAGCTCGTTGAGCTTCATCCGCACGTTGACGAACTGGCCGGGCCACAATGCCGCGTCGGCATTGGGGAACTCGGCGCGCAGGCGGAAGGTGCCGCTGCTGCTGCTGATCTGGTTGTCCACCACCTGCAGCTTGCCCTCGTCGTTGACCACGCTGCCGCCAGCCCGGTCCAGGGTGGCGGTCTGCAACGGCCCTGCAGCCTGTGCGCTGCGCACGGCATCCAACTGCTGCTCGGGCAGGTTGAACAGCACGTAGACCGGCTGCAGCTGGGTGATGGTGACGATCTGGCTGCCGGCACTGACCACATTGCCGGGGTCCACCGCGCGGATGCCGGTGGTGCCGCTGATCGGGGAAGTGATGCGGGTGTAGTCCAACTGCACCTTGGCCTGGTCGGCCGAGGCCTGTGCCGCGGCGACGGCGGCCTGGTACTGGGTGACCTGGTTGCGCAGGGTGGTCAGGTCGGTCTGGGCCACGAACTGCCGGTACTCGGGCGAGTTGGAACGTTCGTAGTTGGATTGGGCGGTGGCCAGCAGGGCCTGGTTCTGGCGTTTGCTGGCCACGGCCTGGTCATAGGCCGCCTGGAAGGTGCGCGGGTCGATCTGCGCCAGCAGCTCACCCTTCTTGACGGCCTGCCCTTCGCGGAAGTTGACGCTCAGCAGTTCGCCGCCGACCTGTGGGCTGACGGTGACAGTGTTGAAGGCGGTGACCGTGCCCTGTGCGGTCACATAGACCGGTACATCCTTCTGTTCGGCCGCCACGGCGGTGACCGGTACCGGGTCCTTGTCGGCATCTGCGCCGCGCCCCTGTCCCTGACCACTGGCGGGGTTGCCACCCGCCTGTTTGCCCCCGCCCATCACCCGGTAGCCGATGAGGGCCACAAGCAGCACTGCGATGACCAGCAGTACGATCTTCCAGAAACGCGACATGCGGAAACTCCTGAGCAACCGGTAGGGGAGGGCAAGCAAGGCGCAGAGGATACCTCTGCACCTGTAGTCATGGAGGCATGACCGATGGGCCACGCATACAGACCCGTGCAGGTGATGAACGTTCCATCGACGCATCGGTTGACGCGGTTTCGTAGTGCCGAGCCATGCTCGGCAAGGGGCGTTCCCGTGACTACATCAATCCACGGGAATGTTGTGGGCGCGGCATCAACCGCGTCGGCAAGCCCGTCGGAACGACCGCCGGCCCCCCAATCCGATGGTGCACGCACATGGGATGCGGGGGACAGCCCTTGCCGAGCATGGCTCGGCACTACCCAAGCGGGCGGTTCCGCTTTACCTGCAGCGCGCCTGTCCACCGCTGCTGGCTGCTTACCCCACGATTGGCCTACATTCTCTCCATCCACGATAGGAAGGAGCGTTGCCGATGGCCCGCAAGACCGTGTTGCTGACTGCCTTGCTTTGCGCACTTGCCCCGTTGGCACAGGGCCAGGATGCCGCACAGCGGCCGGAGGTGGCGGCAGCCGCCACTCGCCTGCAGCAGCAGGTGGTGGATTGGCGTCGCGACTTCCATGCTCATCCGGAACTCTCCAATCGCGAAGAACGCACCTCCGCCAAGGTCGCTGAGCGCCTGCGCGCGATGGGTCTGAGTCCGAAGACCGGCGTGGCGGTGCACGGCGTGGTCGCCATCATCAAGGGCGGCCTGCCCGGGCCGAAGATCGCCCTGCGCGCCGATATGGACGCGCTGCCGGTGACCGAACAGACCGGCCTGCCGTTCGCCTCCAAGGCCACCGCCGAATACCGCGGTGAGCAGGTCGGGGTGATGCACGCCTGCGGCCATGACGCTCATACCGCTACCCTGCTGGGTGTGGCCGATGCGCTGGTGGCCATGCGCGACACGCTGCCCGGCGAAGTGATGCTGATCTTCCAGCCGGCCGAGGAGGGTGCGCCGCCGCCGGAGCAGGGCGGTGCCGACCTGATGTTGAAGGAAGGCCTTTTCAAGGACTTCAAGCCGGAGGCGGTGTTCGGTCTGCACGTGTTCTCCAATGTGCAGGCCGGCCAGATCGCCGTGCGGGGTGGTCCGCTGATGGCCGCCTCCGACCGCTTCGGCATCACCGTCAACGGTCGCCAGACCCACGGCTCGGCACCCTGGAATGGGATTGATCCCATTGTTGCCGCCTCGGACCTGATCGGCACCGCGCAGACCATCGTCAGCCGCCGCGCCAACCTGTCCAAGCAGCCGGCAGTGCTGACCTTCGGAGCAATCAAGGGGGGTATCCGCTACAACATCATTCCCGATTCGGTGGAGATGGTGGGCACCATCCGCACCTTCGACCCGGACATGCGCAAGCAGATCTTTGCCGACCTGCGCAATGTCGCCGAGCACACGGCCGCTGCCCATGGCGCCACCGCCGTTACCGACATCTACGAGAACGACGGCAACCCGGCCACCGTCAACGATCCGGCCCTGACCGCGCGCATGCTGCCCAGCCTGCAGGCCGTGGTGGGCAAGGACAATGTCTACGAACCGCCCTTGCAGATGGGCTCGGAGGATTTCTCGCTGTATGCACAGCAGGTGCCGGCGATGTTCTTCTTCGCCGGCTCCACCGGCGCCGGCATCGACCCGGCCACCGCGCCCAGCAACCACTCGCCCAAATTCCTGCTGGACGAAAAGGCATTGGACGTGGGCTTGCGCGCGCTGCTGCAGGTCTCGCTCGATTACCTGCACGGTGGCAAGCCTGGTTGAGTCCCGGTAGTGTCACGGGCCCTGCAAGGAAGAAGGAAAGCACCATGGGCGCCAGCTTGGCCATGCTGCTGCAATCGCAGCTCGATCCCGCATTCACCGCCGACACCCTGCTGGCGCAGATGCGCAGCGACTGGTCAGACCTGGACCCGTCGCTGCTGCGGCTGGGGGACGCACGCGCCGAAGCCGGTCAGGCCCCGGATGCCGACGACGATTCGCCGATGCAGTGCCTGGAGTACGGGGACTACCTGATCGCATTGATGCCGATCCCGGCGCAGATCGGCGATGACATCGACCAGATCTGCGCGCATAGCCGGCTGTGGCCGGATGCCACGCCGGCCCCGGTGGGTTATGTGGCGCATACCATCGTCACCGTGATGCGGTTCAGTGATGACGGCCAGGACACCGATCTGGTCGCCCAGGCCGCACTGCTCAGCCGCGTGCTGGCCTCGGCGGTGGCCGTGTCCGGCAGCATCCAGGCGGTCTACCTGGGCAGCGCCAACCATGTGGTGTTGCCGGCCCTGTTCCGCGAGTTGGCCCAGGCCAGCCTGCCCGAACCGATGCCGATTGCCTGGGTGGCGATCAACGTGGGTGCACGTCCGGACGGCGTGATGACCGGCCACACCCGCGGCATGGACATGCTGGGGTTGATGGACATCGAAATCCCCGAAACCGCGGACGGTGCGCAGGAGGTGTTCAGCCGCCTCACCGGCATCGTTGATTACCTGATCGAGAACGGCATGGTGATCGCTGATGGCGACACCCTTGGGGCGACCGCTGAAGAGCGGATACGGGTGGTCTACGGTCGCTCGGCGCTCGATCCGGAGCGTCAGGTGATGCGCCTGCAGACGGAAGAAATACCGCAGGCCAGGTCGGGCAAGTCGTGGTGGTCGCGGCTGCTGAACTGAAGCCGCCTGTAGCCCCGGCGCACTGTCGAAAGGCAGTTCTGGTATATCCGGCGCTCAAGCAGGGGCAATTACAATTGCGCCGATGAATACTCCCCAAGATTCCAGCCTCGGCCGCGAGGTCGATTACCCCCGCCAGTACGACGCCAGTCTGCTGTTCCCCATTCCCCGCGCCGGCGCCCGCGCCGAGATCGGGCTGGACGGCGAGCTGCCGTTCGTCGGTGAGGACCGCTGGCATGCCTATGAGCTGGGGTGGTTGGACGTGCGCGGCAAGCCCTGCGTGGCGACCGCCACCATCCGGGTGCCGGCGACCTCACCGAACCTGATCGAGTCCAAGTCGCTCAAGCTGTACCTGAATTCGCTCAACAGCAGCCGTTTCAATCGTCCCGAAGCGGTACGCGAGCGTATCGCCACCGACCTGTCGGCCTGTGCCGGTGCCGATGTAGCGATCGAGTTTGGCCTGCCGCCGATGCTGCCCGCTCCGGGCCAGTCCATCGACCACCTGGACGTGGACATCGACTGCTACGGCCCGCCCGACGCTGGCTACCTGCTGGCCGATGGCGGCGAGGAAGTGGCCGAAACCCTGCATTCGGCCCTGCTCAAGTCCAACTGCCCGGTGACCGGCCAGCCTGACTGGGCCAGCGTCAGCATCCGCTACCGGGGCCCGCGCATCGACCGCGAGGGCCTGCTGCGCTACCTGGTCAGCTACCGCGACCATGCCGAGTTCCACGAGCAGTGCGTGGAACGGATCTTCAACGAGCTGATGCAGCGCTGCCAGCCCACCCAGCTGGAGGTGGAGGCGCGTTATACCCGCCGCGGCGGCCTGGACATCAACCCGCGCCGGGCGACCCCGGGTTTCGGCGCCAGTCCGGCAATCCGCGATCTGCGTCAATAAACATTCAGCTGCGTACGCCGGTTTTTACGTTGGCGCGATGAAACCTTAACAGGCGTCGTGCCATCGTTGCTGTCAGCCACGGAGGAGCAACCTGGATGAGCAGTACCGACAAGAAGGCAGATTTTTCGGATGTGACTTCCAAGGTGGATACCACCGCCGAGGTTGCGCCGAAGGCAGATTTTTCCGACGTCACGGCCAAGGTGGATACCACTGCGGAGATCGTCGGCGAACAGCAATACACGGTGCAGAAGGGCGACAACCTGTCGAAGATCGCCAAGAACCTGCTTGGCGATGCCAATGCATGGAAGCAGATCTTCGAGGCCAACCGGGATGTGCTCGATGACCCGGACAAGATTTTCCCCGGGCAGAGCCTGAAGATTCCCGCGCGCCAAGGGTGATCCCTTTCGGAAGCAGCGCTGTTCACACCCAACTTTTACCGGAGCAATCCATGAAGAAGACTTCGCTCAGCAGTGCCCTGATGATCGCCGTAGTGGGCGCCGTAGCCCTGGTCGGCTGCAAGAAGAAGGAAGAGGCGGTGACCACCCCGCCGCCGGCCGCCAGCACCCCGGCCCCGGCCCCGGTTCCGGAGCCGACTCCGGCAGCGCCGGCCGTGACCGTGACCTCGGTGACCGTGGGCAACACTGCCGCCGCCGACAAGACGGTGGCGCCGGTTGCCACCTTGGCTGCCAAGGACAAGATCATCGTTTCGATCAAGACCGATGGCACCGCTACCAATGCAAACGTGGCAGCCAAGCTGACCTATCAGGATGGTCAGGTTGCTGGTGAACAGTCGGTCGCACTCAACACCACGGCGGCTGAAACCACCAACATCGAATTCACCAAGCCCTCTGGCTGGCCGGCTGGCAAGTACACCGCCGATGTCACCGTCGACGGCAAGGCGGCAGGCATGCCGCAGCAGTTCGAGGTCAAGTGAGGTAGGGCGTCCACCGGCGCAACTCTCTCCCGCCGGTGAAACGCATGGGCGCAGCCGCGAGGCTGCGCCTTTTTTATGCCTGCTGCGCCGGTTTTGCGCAGTGTCGGGGTGTTGTTGGTGACAGCGGCAACCGTTGCAGTTGAGACTGGCAGCGGGCGTGCCGCCGCCAGCCAAGCCAGCACAAGGCCTGCGCCGTTTTGCGGCGAGCTGGCACGCACTGTTCCCTACCTTTGCGTATGGTTTTTTTTGCCCGCCCCGCCTGAAAACGCGACAATGCAGGGGTTTCCCACTCGGCAGCCGGGTAGGGACGAGTGCGCTGGCCCACTGGATGGCCGACTGCCTGCTTCAACGCCGCTGCCATCCTGTCACGCATCCGTCAGCAAGAGAGTTTTTGCCCCCATGTCGAATACGCCGAAGATCATCTACACGCTCACCGACGAAGCTCCGTTCCTGGCCACCCAGTCGCTGCTGCCGATCGTCGATGCCTTTACCGCGACCGCCGGCATTGCCGTCGAAACCCGCGACATCTCGCTGTCCGGCCGCATCCTGTCGCAGTTCCCGGATTTCCTGAAGGACGACCAGAAGATCAGCGATGACCTGGCCGAACTGGGCGAGCTGGCGACCAAGCCGGAAGCCAACATCATCAAGCTGCCGAACGTGTCGGCCTCGGTGCCGCAGCTCAAGGCCGCGATCAAAGAACTGCAGGACCAGGGCTTCATCCTGCCGAACTACCCGGACGCACCCACCGACGACGTCTCGCGCGACATCAAGGCGCGCTACGACAAGATCAAGGGCAGCGCGGTGAACCCGGTGCTGCGCGAAGGCAATTCCGACCGCCGCGCACCGCTGTCGGTGAAGAACTACGCGCGCAAGCATCCGCACCGCATGGGCGCCTGGACCGCCGACTCCAAGTCGCATGTCGCGCACATGGACGGCGGTGACTTTTACGGCAGCGAAAAGTCGGCCACCATCGACAACGCCGGCAGCCTGAAGATCGCGCTGGTACAGAACGACGGCAACACCGTCGTGCTGAAGGAGAAGACCGCGGTCAAGGCCGGCGAGATCGTCGATGCCGCGGTGATGAACCGCAAGGCGCTGGCCGCCTTCGTCGATGCACAGATTGCCGATGCCAAGGCGCAGGGCGTGCTGTTCTCGCTGCACCTGAAGGCGACCATGATGAAGGTCTCCGACCCGATCATGTTCGGCGTCGTGGTCGAGGAGTTCTACAAGGACGTGCTGGCCAAGCACGCTGACACGCTCAAGCAGGTGGGCTTTGATGCCAACAACGGCATCGGCGACCTGTACGCGCGTCTGCCGCAGCTGCCGGAAGCCGAGCAGGAAGCGATCAAGGCCGACATCGCCGCCGAGTACGCCAAGCGCCCGGCCGTGGCCATGGTCAACTCGGACAAGGGCATCACCAACCTGCACGTGCCGTCGGACGTGATCGTCGACGCCTCGATGCCGGCGATGATCCGTGACTCCGGCAAGATGTGGAACGCCGAAGGCAAGCTGCAGGACACCAAGGCGATCATTCCCGACCGCTGCTACGCCGGTGTGTACCAGGCCGTCATCGACGACTGCAAGGCGCACGGCGCGTTCAACCCGGCCACCATGGGTTCGGTGCCGAACGTCGGCCTGATGGCGCAGAAGGCCGAAGAATACGGCTCGCACGACAAGACTTTCCAGATCGCCGCCGATGGCGTGGTCAAGGTCACCGACGAGGCCGGCAATGTCGTGTTCGAACACGCTGTCGAAGCCGGTGACATCTGGCGCATGTGCCAGACCAAGGACGCGCCGATCCAGGACTGGGTGAAGCTGGCCGTCAGCCGTGCGCGCCTGAGCAATACCCCGGCGCTGTTCTGGCTGGACAGCAAGCGCGCCCACGATGCGCAGGTGATCGCCAAGGTCGAGAAGTACCTCAAGGACCACGACACCAACGGCCTGGACATCCGCATCCTGTCGCCGGAAGAAGCCACCGCAGTGTCGCTGGAGCGCATCCGCAAGGGCCAGGACACCATCTCGGTGACCGGCAACGTGCTGCGTGACTACCTCACCGACCTGTTCCCGATCCTGGAGCTGGGCACCAGCGCCAAGATGCTGTCGATCGTGCCGCTGATGGCCGGTGGCGGCCTGTTCGAGACCGGTGCCGGCGGCTCGGCCCCGAAGCATGTGCAGCAGTTCGTCGAAGAGGATTACCTGCGCTGGGATTCGCTGGGCGAGTTCCTGGCCCTGGCCGCCTCGCTGGAGCACCTGGGCCAGCGTTACGACAACAAGGGCGCCAGCGTGCTGGCCAATGCCCTGGACGCGGCCAACGGCAAGTTCCTGGACAACGACAAGTCGCCGTCGCGCAAGCTCGGTGGCATCGACAACCGTGGCAGCCACTTCTACCTGGCCATGTACTGGGCACAGGCGCTGGCCGAGCAGAACGACGATGCCGCGCTGAAGGCCAAGTTCGCGCCGCTGGCCGAGACCCTGACCAGCAACGAGCAGAAGATCGTCGACGAGCTGGCGGCGGTGCAGGGCAAGGCCGTGGACATCGGTGGCTATTACCGCCCGGACCTGGCCAAGGCCGGCCCGGCGATGCGCCCGAGCGCCACGCTCAACGCCGCCATTGCCAGCCTGAAGGCCTGAGCAGAGCAAGCAACGGCGTAGCGCTGGACAATCGCCGTTACACAATCAAGCCTGCATCCGGATGACGGATGCAGGCTTTTTTGTTGCGCGTGTGAAGCGCTGTTACGACCGGGACAGCGCGCTTTCACCCCCCTTTTCGCGCGCAGCTAATACCAAGGTCGGGTGTGAAAAAAGCACTGACAAATCGAACTGTGGGAGCAATCACCCTTTCACATCAGGCTTCTGGACTAGCCTGCTTCGACACGCAGGGAATTGCATGACGCAAGCGCGTCCAAAGGGGAAACGGCATGACCAGAGTGCTGGTAGTAGGCTCGGACACGCGTGAAGAGCAGGTTTTGCTGGGACGGTTGCGACAGGTTGCCGGCTTGCCGCCGGAAGCATTGCAGCGTTGTGTGGATCTTGATCAGTGCGACCTGCTGCTGGTGCGCGACACGCCTGCGTTGCGCAGTGCCGCCAGGCACATGGCCAGCAAGCGGCCGGGCATGCAACTGTGGATGCACGACGATGCCGGTGTCGTACACGATGGCCGCGCTGCCAATCCCGTCTATCTCGACGATGCGCAGATCCAGCGCGCACTGGCGCCGCAACCGCAGGCACCGTCGGTCACCACCGATGGCCTGTTCCTTGCCAGCGGTGCCAAGCAGGTGACCCGCCTATTGCGCCAGCGTCTGCAGCAGAAGGCCGGTCGCGCGCTGCTTACCTTGCAGGGTCAGCCGCAGCTGCTGATCGATTTCGAGCACGATCAGGCGGTGCCGCTGTACCTGCACCCGCAGCAAGGGCCGGGGCTGGCCCAGCAGCTGGGCGAGGTATTCGAACTAGTGGCCTTGCAGGAGTTGTCCGTCGCCCGTTTCCAGGCGCTGGCCGAAGCCTTGCCGCGACAGCCGCTGCGGCCCCTGCTGTGGCAGCTGGCGCAGAACGGTGACCATTGGACCGATTTCGACCGCCGTCTGCAGCAACAGGCGACCGTCAGCCTGCTGCGCTGGCCGGATTTCCGCGTATTGGCGCACCAGCACGATGGCTTCCGGCTGTGCTCGTTGCTGTTGAAAAAGCCCTGCACCCTGCAGGAATGCATCACGTTGCTGGAACTGGATGTGGATGCCACGCGTGGGTTCATGCGCTCGGCCTACCTGTGCGGCTATGCCGAGGTGCGGGTGCCGGAGCATGCGCCTGCGCCGCTGGCAGCCCCCGGCAAACACAATGCCAGCACCCTGCTGGCGCGGATGTGGCGCAGCGTGCGCCAACGTACGGGTATCAATGCATGAATGAACACAAGGTCGTGATCCTGGGGGCCATGGGGGCCGGCAAGTCCACGTTGGTGAGGGCGGTGGCGGGTGGCACGGTGGTCGACACCGACGTCGTCAATACCGATGCCAGCTCCTCCAAATTGGCTACCACCGTGGCCATGGACTATGCCGACGTCAACCTGCCCAACGGTGACCGGCTGCGCCTGTATGGCACACCGGGGCAACAGCGCTTTTCCTTCATCTGGCCGGTATTGCTGCAGGGCGCGCGCGGCGTGGTGATCCTGGCCGATGCCTCCAGCCCGGACGTTGTACAGGAACTGCAGAGCTACCTGTTGGCGGTGCGTGAGCATGCCCAGGGTGTGCCTGCCGTGGTGGGGGTGTCCAAGTTCGACATGGCGCCGGAGGTGGATCTGGACAGTTGTCAGCTCAAGGTCCAGGAGATCGCTGGTAGGCCCTTGCCACTGGTGCCCATCGATGCACGCTCGGAACAGGCGGTGATGCTGTTGATGGATGTGTTGATGGGCGAAGTGGAAGCCGCTGCCTTGGTGAATGACCATGCCTGAAGCAAGGGGGATCGCTGTGCTGGAAGACTGGGAGATAGCGGTGGTGAGTACACGCCTGCAGGAGTTCACCGCATCGGTGGACGGCGTGCGGGCAGCCGTGGTGGCCAGTGTCGACGGCTTTGCATTGGCGCATTCGGCCACCGAGCAGACCAGTGGCGAACGCCTGGCCGCGATGACCAGCGCGATGCTGGCATTGGCCACCGCGGTGGGCCGTGAGCTGTCACTGGGCACGATGGAAGTGCTGATGCTGGAGGCCAGCGAGGGCAAGGTGTTGATGCAGTCCATCCCCTTGCCCCGTGGCTCGTTGTTGTTGATGGCCGCCTGCGGCCAGCGCAGCGTGATCGGCCACGTGCTGTGGAGCGCCCGCGAATGCGGCCGCAAGATCCAGGCGGAGTTGTCCGGGCAGTGAGGCGGTTGGCTGTAGCGGAAAAGGCAGAGCCAGAGCCAAAGCCAAAAGCAAAGCCAAAAGCAAAGCCAAAAGCAAAGCACCCCTCCCCAACCCTCCCCTGCGCTGCGCGCAAGGGAGGGGGCGAATCATGCCTGCCATCTGCCATCTGCCATCTGCCCGTTGCCCATTACCGGCGAACGCCCGCTTCGCTCCCTCCCTTTTGCATAGCAAAGGGGAGGGTTGGGGAGGGGTGCCTTTGGCGTGAAGCGCGCAATCCACGCCCTGCGTCGCGTCCAACACTGTCCCGAACTGCAACCAGTGGCGTATGGTCAGTGCAACTCCCTGGTGATCTCCCGCATGCGCTTGCCCCGTATCTGCATTGATCCAGCACCTCGGCAACATCCGGTCATGCCGTCATGACCGAATCGGCTTCAGGCAGCGCATTGGCCGCCAGCCTTGCCCGTTGTATCGCGCAGGGCTTCGAGGACTACCACCATGGCTTCGCCCAGATCAGCCGGCGCGCCCGCGAGCGCTTCCAGCACCGTGATTGGGCCGCTGCCAAAACCGATGCGGTCGCCCGTATTGAACTGTATGACCTCAGCGTGGCCCAGTGCCGGACACGGCTGCAGCAATTGCTGTCCGGCACGGACGATGCCAGGCAGCTCTGGCCGCAGGTCAAACGCGATTTCGCCGCGTTGATCGAAGGCCGTATCGATGGTGAGTTGTACAAGACGTTCTACAACACCCTGACCCGGCGCCTGTTCGCCACCCACGGGGTGGATGACAGCATCGAATTCATGGCGCTGGATATCGAGCCCTCCGACGCCATCACCCATCCGGTGGCGCGGCATGTCTATGCGGTCTCCGAGGCGCGGCCGGCCGAGGCGTTCTCGCGCCTGTTGGCGGATTTCGCCTTCGCTGTGCCGTACCAGCACCAGCTGCGCTGTGCGGCGGCCATCGCGGTGCGGCTGCAGGACGACCTGGCCGCATGGGGGCCTTACCCGGTACGCGCGATCGAACTGCTGCAGACCGTGTTCTACCGCGAGCGCCGTGCCTACCTGGTGGGGCGCGTGTTCGGCGAGCATCGCTTCTCGCCCTGCGTGATTGCCCTGGTCAATGATGGCGATGGCATCCGCGTGGAAGCCGTGCTCAGCCGGCGGCGGGACGTGGCGCATCTGTTTGGTGTGTCGCGCAGCTACTTCCAGGCCGACCTGCCGACCGTGGCCGACGCGGTGGTGTTCCTGCGCAGCATCCTGCCCGGCAAGCCGGTGGATGAGATCTACACGGTGCTGGGCCGGGCCAAGCAGGGCAAGACCGAGCGCTACCGCACCTTCTTCAGCCACTTCCAGCAACACCCCAGTGAATACCTGGTGCATGCCGAGGGCACGCCGGGCATGGTGATGGCGGTGTTCACCCTGCCCAGCTACCCGCTGGTGTTCAAGTTGATACGCGACCGCTTTGCCTGGCCCAAGACCATGAGCCGCCAGGATGTCGAGGACAAGTACGCACTGGTGTTCAACCTGGACCGTATCGGCCGCCTGCTGGATGCGCAGCCCTACCGGCATCTGCGGTTCCCGGCCAGCCGGTTTGCGCCGGCGCTGCTGGATGAGCTGCTCAAGCAGTGCAGCCAGAGCGTGCAGCGCGACGGCGAGGATGTGGTGATAACACTCTGCTATGTGCAGCGCCGCTTCCGGCCGCTGAATCTGTACCTGCGAGAACAGGGTGCCGACGCCGCGCGCGCGGCCGCATTGGACTATGCGCAGGCCATCCGTGACATGGCCTGCAACAACATCTTCCCCGGCGACATGCTGTTGAAGAACTTTGGTGTGTCACGCCACGGACGGGCGGTGTTCTACGACTATGACGAGTTGTGCCTGGTCACCGACTGCAATTTCCGCCATTGGCCGCAGCCGCGCAGCGAGGAGGAGGCAATGGCCAGCGAACCCTGGTTCCACGTTGCCGCAAACGATGTCTTTCCCGAGCGTTTTGCCCTGTTCATGGGTTTGCCGCGGCCATTGCTGGAGTTGGTGCAGGAGCGCCATGGCGAGCTCTTCGACCCGGCCTGGTGGCAGGGCCTGCAGGCCGGCTTCCAGGCCGGATGCTATCGGGATACCCCGCCCTATCCGCCTGCACTGCGCTTGGCCTGAGACTTGTGGCTGACACGCAGGCGCGCTCTAATCGGGATGGGGTGCACAAGGAGAAGTGAGATGCGACAGCTGATGAAAGCCGCGCTGATCGGCGCGGTACTGATGGGTGGCCAACCCTTGCTGGCCGTGGCCAAAGACAGTGATGCCGGCACGGGCGGTGGAATCCGCTCGGTGCGCGAGCGCATCGAAAGCAGCATGCTGGTTAGTGGCAACGTCAGCATCGAGACCGATGGTTCGGTATCGGCGCTGCAACTGGACAAGGAGGAAGGCCTGCCGGCGGGTGTGGTGAGCCTGGTGCGCGGTGCAGCCATGAAGTGGCGCTTCGAGCCTATCCTGCGTGACGGGGTAGCCGTGCGTGCGTTGGCACCGATGAGCCTGCGCGTGGTCGCCCGCAAATTGGGCGATGGCGGCTACGAAATCAGCCTGCGCGGCATCAACTTCACGCGGGTGGATGGCGAGGATGATCCGCACAACATCGCCCGGATTGAAATGAAGCCGCCACGCTATCCCGAGCAGGCGTTCCGCACCGGCGTGACGGGCACCGTCTACCTGCTGGTCAAGGTTGGCCGCGACGGCAAGGTGGAGGACGCTTTCGCCGAGCAGGTGAACCTCACCATGCTGAGCAGGGAACGCGAGCAGAAGTGGGCACGCGACCTGCTGGCCCAAAGCGCGCTTGCCGGTGCCAGGAAGTGGCGGTTCCGGGTTCCAAGCCAGGGGGCCGAGGCCGCGCAGCCATTCTGGAATTTACGCGTCCCGGTCAGCTATGCGCTGGATGACGGTGCCAATGAAGGCCAGGACCGGGGGCGCTGGGTGAGCTATGTGGCCGGGCCACGTGAGCGTGCGCCTTGGCGGGATGAGGCCGAGCAGGTCGGTTTCTCACCGGACGCTGTGGTCGACGGCAGCATCAACCTGGTCGACAACCGCGGGCCGCGCCTGCTGACCCCATTGCAGGGCAGCTGATCTGCCCAGGCGCCGGGCTGGGTGCCATGCAGGCTCCGGGCACTGCCCGAAAACAAAAACCCCGCACAGGCGGGGTTTTTGTTTGATGCTCAAGCGCGCAGCGATCAGCGCTTCATCGAACCGAAGAACTCGTCGTTGGACTTGGTGTTCTTCATCTTGTCCAGCAGGAATTCCATCGCGGCCATTTCATCCATCGGATGCAGCAGCTTGCGCAGGATCCAGATCTTCTGCAGCAGTTCCGGTTCGATCAGCAGGTCTTCGCGGCGGGTGCCGGAACGGTTGATGTCGATGGCCGGGAACACGCGCTTTTCGGCGATGCGGCGGCTCAGGTGCACTTCGCTGTTGCCGGTGCCCTTGAACTCTTCGTAGATCACCTCGTCCATCTTCGAGCCGGTATCAACCAGCGCGGTGGCGATGATGGTCAGCGAACCGCCTTCTTCAACGTTGCGTGCGGCACCGAAGAAACGCTTCGGGCGGTGCAGGGCGTTGGCATCCACACCGCCGGTGAGCACCTTGCCGGAGCTGGGCACCACGTTGTTGTAGGCGCGGGCCAGGCGGGTGATCGAATCCAGCAGGATCACCACGTCCTTCTTGTGCTCGACCAGGCGCTTGGCGCGCTCGATCACCATTTCGGCAACCTGCACGTGACGCGCGGCCGGCTCGTCGAAGGTCGAGGAGACCACTTCGCCGCGCACGGTGCGCTGCATTTCGGTCACTTCTTCCGGGCGCTCGTCCACCAGCAGCACGATCAGGTGCACGTCCGGGTGGTTGGTGGTGATGGCGGTGGCCACCTGCTGCATCATCATCGTCTTGCCGGCCTTGGGCTGGGAGACGATGAGCGAGCGCTGGCCCTTGCCCTGCGGTGCCATCAGGTCGAGGATGCGACCGGTGATGTCCTCGGACGAACCGTTGCCACGCTCCAGCGTGAAGCGGCGGCGCGGGAACAGCGGGGTCAGGTTCTCGAACAGCACCTTGTTCTTGGACGCTTCCAGCGGCTCGCCGTTGATCGTGTCGATCGTGGACAGCGCGAAGTAGCGTTCGCCGTCCTTCGGGAAGCGGATGCGGCCGGACAGGTAGTCTCCGGTGCGCAGGTTGAAGCGGCGGATCTGGCTGGGCGAGATGTAGGTGTCGTCCGGGCCGGCCAGGTAGCTGGCCTCGGCCGCGCGCAGGAAGCCGAAGCCGTCGGGCAGGATTTCCAGCACGCCGTCGGCGGCGACGCCGTCACCGTGGCGGGTCAGCACCTTGAGCAGGGCGAAGATCACGTCCTGCTTGCGGGCACGCGCCACGCCTTCGGAGATCTGCAGCTGCTCGGCGATCTCCAGCAGCTTCTGCGCCGGCATCTTCTTCAGGTCGCTCAGCGAATAGACCGGGAAACCCTCCGGCACGCTCGGCATCTGGCGCGGGACGAAGTTCTCGTTGCCGCCTTCGTTGCCCATGCCGTTGTCATCGCGCTGACGGTTGCGGTCGCGGTCACGACGGTTGCGGAAACGGTCGCGGCGGTTGCCCTGGCCCTGCTGGCCCTGGCCACCCTGCGGGTTGTTGTAGCGCTGCTGCGGGTTGTTGCCGTCGGCGCGGGATTCGCCGCCGTCCTGGGCATTGCCTGCCGCCGGAGCGTCATTGTTGGCGTTACCTGCTGCCGGAGCGGGCGCCGATTCGGCAGCCGGTGCCGGCGTGGCCGCCGGAGCGGGGGCAGGGGCAGGGGCGGGCGCAGCGGTGGCCGGAGCGGCGGGCAGCGGCAGTGCCGGCTGGGCCGGGGCGCTGGCGGTGGTATCGCCGGTGTCTGCGGTCTTGGCTACACGCGGCTTGCGCACGCGCTTCTCGACAGGAGCGTCGGTGCTCCCGGTTTCGGAAGGAGTGTTCTCGGACAAGTGCTTGATTCCTCTCGCTTGGATGTGCGAGCGCCCAGGCAGGGCGGCGAACTGGTTGGGAGTAATCCGGACGAGAACCCGCCCGGGGGTGCGGCACGCGAATGCTGCCGGATGCAATGACACTATCATCGCGACGCGCGGGCGCGCAAGCGCCCGGAAAACCTTGTTGGGCCACGGTAAGGCAGGCGGCCCGGGGGGCCGGCGGCGCGGGGCCGCCGGACCGGATCGGTCAGGCGAGGGCCTTGTCGATCATCTGGCTCAGCTGGCCCTTGCCGACCGCGCCGATCTGGGTGGCCTGGATCTGGCCATCCTTGAACAGCAGCAGCATCGGGATCGAGCGCACGTGGTACTTCACCGCGGTGGCGCGGTTTTCGTCCACATTGACCTTGGCGATCTTCAGCTTGCCGTCGTAGGCGTCAGCCAGTTCGTCCAAAACCGGGGAAATCATCTTGCACGGGCCGCACCATTCGGCCCAGAAATCCACCAGGACCGGTTCGCCGGACTGCAGGACGGCGCTATCGAAGTCGGCATCGCCGACGTGTAAAACCTTATCGCTCACTTGGAGTCTCCTGGTGCAATGCGACTGCCCATGCCGGGTTGGCGGCCGCATTGCGGTAAACTGGGGCATTGCGCGGACAAAAGGGTACAGCCCAACGTCGCGCGACCCGGCGCAGGGGCCGCAGTGTGCGACGGTGCCCGAATCGATGCAAGCTGCCCGGCCACACTGACCGGCTGGCACTACAAAGACGAAATCAATGAGCGACAAACCGCTAACCGACGTGACTTTTTCCTCCTTCGAGCTGCAGCCGTCCTTGCTGGCAGGCCTTGAAGGCGCGGGTTTCACCCGCTGCACTCCCATTCAGGCACTGACCCTGCCGGTGGCCCTGCCGGGCGGCGATGTCGCCGGCCAGGCGCAGACCGGTACCGGCAAGACGCTGGCCTTCCTGGTCGCCGTGGCCAACCGCCTGCTGACCCGCCCGGCGCTGGCCGACCGCAAGCCGGAAGACCCGCGTGCGCTGATCCTGGCGCCGACCCGCGAGCTGGCCATCCAGATCCACAAGGACGCGATGAAGTTCGCCGCCGACACCGGCCTGCGCTTCGCGCTGGTCTACGGTGGCGTGGATTACGACAAGCAGCGCGAGCTGCTGCAGCAGGGCGTGGACGTGATCATCGCCACCCCGGGCCGCCTGATCGACTACGTCAAGCAGCACAAAGTGGTATCGCTGCACGCCTGCGAGATCTGCGTGCTGGACGAAGCCGACCGCATGTTCGACCTGGGCTTCATCAAGGACATCCGCTTCCTGCTGCGGCGCATGCCGGAGCGCACCACGCGGCAGACCCTGCTGTTCAGCGCCACCCTCAGCCACCGCGTGCTGGAGCTGGCCTACGAGCACATGAACGAGCCGCAGAAGCTGGTGGTGGAGACCGAAAGCATCACCGCCGAGCGCGTGCGCCAGCGCATCTACTTCCCGGCCGACGAAGAAAAGCTGCCGCTGCTGATCGGCCTGCTGTCGCGCAGTGAAGGCGCGCGCACCATGGTGTTCGTCAATACCAAGGTGTTCGTCGAGCGCGTTGCACGTGCGCTGGAAAAGGCCGGTTATCGTGTCGGCGTGTTGTCCGGCGACGTGCCGCAGAAGAAGCGCGAAAGCCTGCTCAACCGCTTCCAGAAGGGCCAGCTGGAAATCCTGGTGGCCACCGACGTGGCTGCGCGCGGCCTGCATATCGACGGTATCAAGTACGTCTACAACTACGACCTGCCGTTTGATGCGGAAGATTACGTGCACCGCATTGGCCGTACCGCGCGCCTGGGCGAAGAGGGTGATGCGATCAGCTTCGCCTGCGAGCGCTACGCGATGAGCCTGCCGGACATCGAGGCCTACATCGAGCAGAAGATTCCGGTGGAATCGGTGACCAGCGAGCTGCTGACCGCGCTGCCGCGTCCGGAGCGCGCACCGCTGCCGGAAGGTGAGGAAGGCGAGAGTGTGGGTGCGATCTTCCGCGAAGCCCGCGAGCAGAAGGCCGCTGACGAAGCCCGTCGTGGCGGTGGTCGCAGTGGTGGCAAGCCCGGCGAACGCCGTGGCGAGCGCAGCGCCGATGGCAAGCCGCGCGGCCCGCGCAAGCCGCGCAGCGAAGGCGCCCCGGCCAATGCCGACGGCTCGCCCAAGCCGCCACGTCCGGCAGCCGAAGGTGCGCCGAATGCTGCCAACAGCCCGGCGGTGGAAGGTGAGCGCGCACCGCGCAAGCGCCGTCGTCGTCGTCACGGCCGTCCGGTCGAAGGTGCCGAGGCGGCGACCGCCGCTGCACCGGCAGTGGCCAGCAATGGTCCGGTGCAGTTGCAGGTCAAGTCGATGCGCGGTGGTAATGACAGCGACTCGTTCCTGACCCGCCTGGGCCGCAAGATCCGCCGGATGTTGTCGGGCAGCTGATTGCCGCGATTGCCGTGAGCCCTTGTAGTGCCGAGCCATGCTCGGCAGGGGCTCTACCGGCAAGCTCAAAACGGTAGTGCCGAGCCATGCTCGGCAGGGGCATTACCGGCAAGCTCAAACCGGTAGTGCCGAGCCATGCTCGGCAGGGGCATTGCCGATAAAGCCTCTTGCCGAGCATGGCTCGGCACTACAGCTAACCCACGTCGCGTGAACGGCATCCCCCGCAGCCCGCCCGCGCTCCTGCATAATCGGCAGGATGAACGTCCTGCGTTTTGACAATGTCAGCAAACAATATGCCGGCGGCCACCAGGCGCTGCTGGATGTCAGCTTCGAGGTGGCCGGCGGCGAAATGCTGTTCGTCACCGGGCACTCCGGTGCCGGCAAGAGCACCCTGCTCAAGCTGATCCATCTGAGCGAGCGGCCCAGCCGTGGCGCGGTGATCTTTGGTGAGCGCAACCTGCTCAAGGTGCGTGGCGGCAAGGTCGCCCTGCATCGGCGTGAGGTGGGCGCGGTGTACCAGGACCATCGCCTGCTGGTGGACCGCAGCATCGGCGAGAACGTCGCCCTGCCGCTGTTGCTGCGCGGTGACCGCCGTGCCGACAGCAGCAAACGGGTGCGTTCGGTGCTCGAGCGCATGGGGCTGGGCCATCGCGAGAAGGCGCTGCCCAGCGAACTGTCCGCCGGTGAGCAGCAGCGCGTGGGTATTGCCCGTGCCATCGTGGCCGAGCCCAAGCTGTTGGTGGCGGATGAACCCACCGGCAACCTGGATCCGACCCTGGCCGCGGAAATCATGGCGCTGTTTGCCGAGCTGCCGGCGCGCGGCACCAGCGTGCTGGTGGTCAGCCACGACCTGGCGCTGATCAAGCAGATGCGCAAGCGCGTGTTGATCCTCGACCACGGCCGCCTGGTTGATGACATCTCGCCGCACGATCTGGCGGAGTGAACGAGCACGATGAGCAAGACAGCCAATACTGAAGCGGCCGCGCCCTCGCGGCTGGGCACCTGGATCAACCATCACCTGCACAGCGTCGTGTTCAGCCTGGGGCGCGCCGTGCGCAAGCCGTGGGCCACTGCTTTGACCGTGGCGGTGATGGCGCTGGCACTGGCGCTGCCTCTGGGTCTGTCGATCGCCCTGGACAACCTCAAGGTGTTCGCCGGCAGCGTGCAGCAATCACGCGACATCAATCTGTTCCTCAAGCCTGCCGTGGATGCAGCCGCAGCGCAGGCCCTGGCCACCACCATCGGCCAGCGCCCGGAAGTGGCCGGCGTGGTGCTGCGCAGCCCCGACGAGGGCCTGGCCGAACTGCGCCAGACCGCGGGTCTGGGCGAGGCCATTGATGCCCTCGGTGAGAACCCGCTGCCAACGTTGTTGATCGTTACCCCGGCCGAGGGCGATGACGCGGCCCTGGCCACGTCGCTGGAAGCGCTGCCCGAGGCCGACCTGGTGCAGCACGATGCGCTGTGGCGGCAACGTCTGGACGGCTGGCTGCGTTTTGGCGCGCGCCTGGTGCAGGTGCTGTCGGCACTGCTGGGGCTGGGAGCGGCACTGGTGGTTGGCAATACCGTACGCTTGGACATCCAGGCCCGGCGCGAGGAGATCGGCGTGCTGCAGCTGCTCGGCGCCAGCGACGGCTTCATCCGCCGCCCCTTCGTCTATCTGGGGGCCTGGTACGGCCTGGGAGCCGGCGTGGTGGCGCTGGGGCTGATCGGCATCTGCGGGCTGGCCCTCCGTGCACCGCTGGCGGAACTGTCACAAAGCTATGGCAGCCCGTTCGTGCTGCACGGGCTGGATGCATTCCATTCGGCAATGGTGCTGGTGGCCACCACGATACTGGGCTGGTTGGGCGCATGGCTGGTTACCGGCCATTTCCTCAGGCAGACTCGACCGACTGAAACCTGAGGCACGCATGGCCACGCAAGAGCTCAAGCACCTGATCAGCGATGCCCCGCGGGTAATGGTGGTCGATGGTTCCAAACTGGTACGGCGTCTGATCAGCGATGTGCTCAAGCGCGAGCTGCCCGACGTGGATGTGATTGGCTGCGCCAGCATCGAGGAAGCACGGCAGGCACTGGCTGACGGCCCGGTGCACCTGGTCACCACCTCGCTGGCATTGCCCGATGGCGATGGCCTGACGCTGGCGCGCAGCGTGCGCGAAGCTGCCGGCCAGGCCTACGTGCCGGTGATCGTGGTGTCCGGCGACGCCCAGCAGCACCTGGAGCAGCGCCGTTTCACCGAGTACGTCACCGACTATTTCGACAAGGCGCTGGGGCATGAGGCCCTGGCCACCTTCATCCGGGGCTATGTGCAGCCTGAGCCGGTGGACGACGCCACCGTGCTGTATGTCGAGGACAGCCGCGTCGTGGCCGAGGCCACCAAGCGCATGCTGGAACGGCACAAGTTGCATGTACTGCATGTGCTCACCGCCGAGGATGCGTTCTCCCTGCTTACCGCCGAATCGCTGGGCCGCACCACGCGCCCGGTGGACCTGGTGCTGACCGACGTCACCCTGAAAGGCGAACTGAGCGGCCGTGACGTGGTCGAGCGCATCCGGGTCGATTTCGGCTACGGCAAGCGCCGCCTGCCGGTGCTGGTGATGACCGGCGACGGCAACCCGCACAACCAGTCGGCATTGCTGCAGTCCGGGGCCAATGACCTGGTGCAGAAGCCCATCGAAGAACGCCTGCTGGTGACCAAGGTGCTGTTCCAGCTGCGGCTGGCGCGCATGGCCCAGCCGGCGGTGATGCTGTGAGCGAGGACGGCGTACAGATCCAGCTGGAGCCCAGTTGGAAGTCCCGTATCGGTGATTGGCTGCTGCGACCGGAAATGCGCGAGCTGTCGGCCTTCCTGCGCAAGCGCAAGGCTGCCGGCGCACACGTGTTCCCGCCCGGCCCGGAAATCTTCGCGGCCTTCAACGCCACTCCGTTCGAGCAGGTAAAGGTGGTGGTGCTGGGCCAGGACCCGTACCACGGGTACGGCCAGGCGCATGGCTTGAGCTTCTCGGTGATGCCGGGGGTGCCGGTGCCGCCGTCGCTGCTCAACATCTATAAAGAGATCGAGGCCGACCTGGCCATTCCGCGCCCGGACCATGGCTGCCTGCTGCCGTGGGCACACCAGGGGGTGCTGCTGCTCAACGCCGTGCTGACGGTGGAAGAGGGCAAGGCCGGCGCGCACCAGGGGCGTGGCTGGGAGGGTTTCACCGACCACGTGGTGGACGTGCTCAACCGCGAGCGCGAGGGCCTGGTCTTCCTGCTGTGGGGCGCCTATGCCCAGCAGAAGGGCAAGGTCATCGATACCCGCCGCCATCGTGTGCTCAAGGCCCCGCATCCGTCGCCGTTGTCGGCCCACCGCGGCTTCCTCGGCTGCCGCCATTTCTCACAGACCAACGACTATCTGGCCCGCCACGGCCAGGCGCGGATCGACTGGCGGCTGCCGCCGGCGGCGGAACTGGCGCCGGCGCCCGCTGGCCGCTGAACTGCCTTGATTCCTGTCATATCGCCGTGACCTTGGTTTTGCTACCTTGACTGGGTTGGGAATGCCGCCGTTGCTGTCGCCTATTCAGGTTTGACCTCGAGTTTGCGAACAAAAACAGAACGCTGGAACTTTTTCTGTACTGAGCAGTCCAATAGTTCGACTGCTAAGATGAGATCCTATGAACCTGAACACCTCCACTGCCCTTGTGGCAAACAATCTCCCGATTCCCAGTGCGCTCGGTTCGCTGGACGCCTACATCGGTGCCGTGCACCAGATCCCGGTGCTGTCGGTCGATGAGGAGCAGGAACTGTCGCGTCGCTTCCGTGACGAGCAGGATCTGAACGCCGCGCGTGAGCTGGTGCATTCGCACCTGCGCTTCGTGGTGCACGTGGCCCGCGGTTACAACGGCTACGGCCTGCAGCTGGGCGACCTGATCCAGGAAGGCAACATCGGCCTGATGAAGGCGGTCAAGCGCTTCGACCCGGACATGGGCGTGCGCCTGGTCTCCTTTGCGGTGCACTGGATCCGTGCCGAGATGCACGAGTTCATCCTCAAGAACTGGCGCATCGTCAAGGTCGCCACGACCAAGGCGCAGCGCAAGCTGTTCTTCAACCTGCGCAAGTCCAAGACCCGCCTGGGCTGGATGAACGCCGCTGAGGTCAGCGCCGTCGCCAAGGACCTGAACGTCTCCGAGCGTGAAGTGATGGAGATGGAATCGCGCCTGTCCGGCCGTGACATCGGTTTTGATGCGCCGTCGGATGAAGACGACGATCATGCGCCGCCGTCGCCGGCCGCCTATCTGGTCGCACGTGATGAAGACCCGTCGCAGGCCTATGAGCGCGAGGACAGCGAGGACAACCAGCTGAACCTGCTGCGCGAAGGCCTGGCCAAGCTCGACCAGCGTTCGCGTGACATCATCGCCCGCCGTTGGCTGGATGCCGACAGCAAGGTAACGCTGCAGGAACTGGCAGACGAGTACGGCGTATCGGCCGAACGCATCCGCCAGATCGAGGCGAATGCGCTGAAGAAGATGAAGGCATTGTTCGCCGCCTGAGCAAGGCCGCAACGATGAACGCCAAAGGCCCGGGGAAACCCGGGCCTTTTTTGTAGTGCCGAGCCATGCTCGGCAAGAGGCTTATGCACGAATCAATCCGTTGTAGTGCCGAGCCATGCTCGGCAGGGGCCTTACCGGTGACGGTTGGTCCGTGCATGAAGCCTCTGCCGAGCATGGCTCGGCACTACAGGGGATGAAACATCCTGTAGCCCGGGTAAGCGCAGCGCACCCGGGAGTTCTTCGCGGCAAGCCCCGGGTGCGCTGCGCTTACCCGGGCTACACGTGAACGCCCCTGCCGAGCATGGCTCGACACTACGGGTGATTGCGCATGGCTTTCCCGTGTAGATTCGACGTTCCTCTTCCAGCCGGAGCCGATGATGAAAGGGAACTGCCTGTGTGGTGCCGTCGAAGTGATCGCCAACGATCATTCCGAGATCGGTCTGTGTCATTGCAGCATGTGCCGGCGCTGGTCCGGCGGCCCGCTGTTTGCAGTGCATTGCGATGACCAGGTGCAGGTGATCGGCAGCGCATTGAAAACCTACCGTTCCTCGGACTGGGCCGAGCGCGGCTTCTGCTCACAGTGCGGCACCCACCTGTATTACCGATTGGTGCCGGACGGCGAATATTTCGTGCCTGCCGGGTTGTTCCAGGAACAGTCGTTCGAACTGGCCAGCCAGATATTCATCGACGAGAAGCCGTCGTACTACGAGCTGGCCAACCAGACCCCAATGCTCACCGGGCGCGAAGTATTCGAGCAGTTCGCCAACGGCAACAGCTGACTGCCGCTGGCGCAACCGCCGATCACGCCGCGGGCTCCTTGCGATCATCCTCGTCGGCATCGCCGAGGATGATGCGCGCGCTGCGTTGGTAGCTCCAATAGGCCACCGCCCAGTTGAGCAGCACCACCAGCCGGTTGCGGAAACCGATCAGGAAGAACACGTGCGCGGCCAGCCAGAACCACCAGGCCAGCAGCCCGGACAGCTGCAGCTTGCCGACATGCACGATGGCCGCCATGCGGCCGATGGTGGCCAGATTGCCCTGGTCGTTGTAGCGGAACGGCGCCGGTGCCGGCTTGCCGGCCAGGCGGGCGCGGATCACCTGCGCCACATAGGTGCCCATCTGCTTGGCGGCCGGGGCCACGCCCGGCACCGGCCGGCCATTGGCCTGCATCAGCGCCACCAGATCGCCACCGGCAAAGATCTCTGGGTGGCCGGGGACGGTGAGGTCCGGTTCCACCTGGATGCGGCCGGCGCGGTCCAGCGGCACGTCCAGCGTGCGTGCCAGCGGTGAGGCGGCCACGCCGGCTGCCCACACCACCGTGCGCGCCGGCACATGGGTATCGCCAAGCTGGAAGCCCTGGCCGTCGATATGGCTGACCGGGGTACCGGTGAGCACTTCCACGCCCAGCTTTTCCAGTTGGCGGCGTGCCTTCAGCGACAGTACTTCCGGGAAGGAAGACAGCACTCGCGGCCCGGCTTCAACCAGCCGCACCTTGGCGTCGGCCGGATTGATATGGCGGAACTCGTTTTTCAGGGTATGCCGGGCGATCTCGGCCAGGGTGCCGGCCAGCTCCACACCGGTGGGGCCGCCGCCAACGATGGCAAAACTCAACCAGGCTGCGCGTTTGGCCGGGTCGGGCTCGGCCTCGGCGCGCTCGAAGGCCAGCAGCAGTTTGCGGCGCAGGTAGAGCGCATCGTCCAGGGTCTTCAGGCCGGGCGCATCGGCCGCCCATTCGTCGTGACCGAAGTAGGCGTGGGTGGCGCCGCTGGCGACCAGCAGCATGTCGTAAGCGATCTGGGTGCCATCGCCCAACTGCACCTGCCTGGCGTGCTTGTCGATGGCTACCACTTCGCCCAGCCTTACCTCGATATTGCGCTGCTTGCCGAGGATGTGACGCAGCGGCGCGGCGATATCCGGCGAGGACAGGCCGGCGGTGGCCACCTGGTAGAGCAGGGGCTGGAACAGATGGTGGTTGCGGCGGTCGATCAAGGTGATGCGCAGGGGCGCCTTGGCCAGTGCTCGGCTGGCCCAGAGCCCGGCGAAACCTCCGCCGATGACGACAAGGTGCGGGTGTTGCGGCATGACGTACTCCGGTGGGGCCGGTGATCCGGCCGTGGGGGCGGGTTGTCAGCAGCCATCATCGCATTGATGTGCATTGAAACAGCGATGACCGATACTGACGGTCAGCTTGCCGCCATGGAGTCAGCCCGTGTCTGAGCCAGAGAAGCGTATCGCGCTGTTGATCGACGCCGACAACGCACCGTCATCGAAGATTGACGAGATCCTCGTCGAAGTAGCCGCCTTCGGTGTGGCCAATGTGCGCCGTGCCTACGGCGACTGGAAGAATCCGCGCCTGAAAGGCTGGGAGAGCGTACTGCACGAGTTTGCCATCCGCCCGATCCAGCAGTTCGCCTATTCCAAGGGCAAGAATGCCTCGGACATGGCGATGGTGGTGGACGCGATGGACCTGCTGTACGCGCGCAACCTGGATGGCTTCGCGATTGTCTCCAGCGACGCCGACTTCACCCCGCTGGTGATGCGCATCCTCACCGACGGGCTGAAGGTCTATGGCTTTGGCGAGCAGAAGACGCCGCTGGCCTTCGTCAACGCCTGCTCCAAGTTCATCTATCTGGAAGCCCTGGGCAACGAAACCCAGGAGGTGGTGGAGCCGAGCACGGCCAGTACAGCGCCGGCTGCCGCAGCGGCGACGGAAGCGGCAGAGCCACCCGCAGCACCCATCAAACCGCGCAGTGCGCATGAACTGCGCGGTGATACGCGCCTGCTCAACCTGTTGCGCGGCGCCGTGGATGCGGCGGCCGACGAACAGGGCTGGGCGCTGCTGAGTTCGGTCGGCAACCAGATTGCCAACCGCGCATCGTTCGACTCGCGCAATTATGGCTATCGCAAGCTGAGCGAGCTGATCGATGCCACCGGCCTGTTCGAGGTCAAGCGCGCGGGCAAGGCGTCGGCGGTACGCGCGCTGCCACGCAAGGGCGCACGTGAGGAATCCTGAGTTGAAAGGAGTGGATGCATGTTGAAGATCTGGGGCCGGCGCAATTCCAGCAATGTGCGCAAGGTGTTGTGGTGTGCCGAGGAGATCGGCTTGCCGTATGAGTCGATTGAAGTCGGCGGCGCGTTTGGCGGCACGCAGACCGCCGAATACCGTGCGATGAACCCGAACGGCCTGGTGCCGGTGATCGAGGACCATGGGCTGCCGGTGTGGGAGTCCAACGCCATCGTGCGCTACCTGTCCGCGCGCTATGCGCTGGATGTGTTGTACCCGGCTGATCCCATCGTGCGTGCGCGCAGCGAGCAGTGGATGGATTGGACCACGTCGAGTTTTGCGGTGACCTTCCGTGATCTGTTCTGGGGCGTTGTGCGCACCGCACCGGCCGATCGCGATGAAGCGCGGATTGCTGCGGCGTTGCTGCGCTGTGGCGAGCTGCTGACGCTCGCCGATGCGGCACTGGCCGAGCAGCCCTGGTTGTCCGGCGAGCGCTTTGCGATGGGCGATATTCCGCTGGGTGCCTTCATCTACGCCTGGTTTGAAATGCCGATCCAGCGCCCGGAGCTGCCGCATCTGGCGGCATGGTATGCACGGCTGCAGCAGCGGCCGGCGTATCGCAAGGGTGTGATGACGCCGCTGACCTGAGCAGCGGCGTCGGTAGTGCTCAGCGGGTGGATTCCAGGAAGGCCGCCAGATCGCGGTTGAAACGGTCTGCCTGTTCCAGGAACGGCGCGTGGCCGGCGTCGGCATACAGCTTGTGCGTCGCCGAGGGCTTCAATGCCTGCGCCCGGGCCAGCGATGGCCCGGCCTGCACCAGGGCATCCTGTGCGCCATAGATCAGCAGCAAGGGCTTGTGCAGCGCGCCCAGCCCTGCAGGCGCATCCAATGACATGCCATGTACGGCGGACTGCATCTGTGGTGAGGCCAGCGCAGCGTTGGCGAGCAGGCGATGGAAGGTTTCCATTGCCGGTGGGGTGGCAAAGCACAGGGCAAGGAAGGCGCGTTCGGCGTCCAGCTGCGTGCGCAGTTCCGGCGAGACCAGCTCGCGGTATAGCTGCGGATGCGCAACGATCTGCGCAGGCTGCAGCTCGATGACCGCGCCCACGTAAAGCGCGCCAGCGATATCGGCGTCACCGTGCATGGCCAGGTAATTGGTGATCACCGCCGCACCCAGCGACCAACCCACCAGTAGCGGCTGCTGTGCACCGCTGCCGGCGATCACCGTGGCCAGGTCATCGGCCCAGCGCCTGCCATCACGATAGGCGTCGGCGCGCTCGGGCTTGCCGGACAGTCCATGGCCACGCAGGTCATAGCTGATCAGGCGGTAGTGCTGCAGTTGCGGGCTGTGCATCTGTGCTTCCCAGCTGAGGTGGCTGCCGAGCAGGCCGTGCACGAAGATGATGGCGCGGCCGTCCGGATTGCCGGCTTCCTGCACGGCGAGCTGCACGCCATCTGGCGCGGTGAGGGTATAGCGGGCGGGCGTGGCAGCCGCCAGCAGCGGCATGCTGGCGAGCAGCCATGACAGCAACAGAGCGTGCCAGCGTTGATGGGGGCGGAGAGGCTTCATCGGCGTTCCTGGAGGAGGGAGGCTTGCTAGTCTTCGGCCTGACACCAATGTCAGGGTCAAGCCCCGAACAGGAACCACCATGCAGCACCCCCACGCCGGTACGGCATTGAAGATCGGCGAGCTGGCGGCGGCCAGCGGCGTCAGCGTCCGCGCCATCCGCCATTACGATGCCCACGGCCTGCTGGCATCGGCGCGCGGCGGCAATGGTTACCGGGTGTTTCCGCAGGCGGCGATTACACAGGTGCGTCAGATCCAGCGCCTGATCGGCGCAGGCTTCAGCCTGCAGGAAATTCGCAGCTTCCCCGATTGCATGCGATTGATCGAGGGTGCCCAGGCCTGCCCGGAAACCTCGCAGCTGCAGCGTCAGCGGCTGGCCACGCTGGACCGGCAGATCGCCGATCTGGAGCGACGACGTGCGCACCTGCGCAGCATGCTGGTTGAAGCTGGCGAAACGGCATAAGCGAGCGGGCAGAAAAAAGCCGCGCTGTTGCCAGCGCGGCTGTAATGCCTTTCCCTCATGCAGGTGGACTGCAGTGGTTTAGAACTTCCAGGTCAGGCCCATGTACAACTGGCGGCCTGCATAGCTGTTGGACAGCAGGCGGGCCTTGGTGTCGCTGCCCAGGTGCACGCGCTGCTCGGACTTGGTGGCGTTGAGCACCGAAGCGCTCAGGGTCAGGTCCTCGCGGATGTTGAAGGCCGCGTTAAGGTCCAACTGGTCATACGGCTCGGTGTAGATGGTAAAGCCGTTGTTCAAGCCGCCAACTACTTCACCGCGACGGTTGTACGAGGCACGCGCTAGGAAATAGCGATTCTCGTAGAACACGGTGACGTTGCCCTGGTTCTTGGCACTGCCTACCAGCGGCGAGGCACCAATCTTCTCACCGTCGATTTCAACCGAAGCGAGATTGGTGTCGTTGTAGGTGTAGTTGGCCTGGAAGCCCAGGCCGAAGTCGAAGGTGTACTGGCCGTACACTTCAACGCCCTGCGAGACACCGTCCTGACCGTTGGCTTCGGTGGAGTAGTTCTGCACCGTTACCGACTGCCCCGCCACGTTCATCTGCAGGTCGCGTACCACCGGTACGGTGAAATTTTTCACGTCCTTGCGGAACAGGCCAACACCGGCCACCGCGCCAGGCTGGAAGTACCACTCCAGACTAAGGTCGTACTGGATGGCTTCAAACGGTTCCAGGTTCTTGTTGCTACCTGAGCCGTACCAGCCCGGATTGGTGGTGCCACCGGTGACGAGGCGATCGTTGCTGTACTCCTCGCTGTAATAGCTCAGGCCACCAGGATAGGCGATGCTGGTGTAGCTCGGGCGGGCGATGACCTTGGACGCGGCACCACGCAGCACCAGGCTGTCGGTGATGTCCCAGGCGATGTTGAAGCTGGGCAGGATGTCGGTATAGGTCTTGTCCAGCGAGGCCAGTTCGTAGGACTTCTCACGGGCCAATGCATCCGGTACCCGGATCAGGTCGTTCTCGCACTGGTAACCCAGGCCGGCGTTGAGGTATTTCCCGGCATTGGGGTCGTTGCAGGCCATCGGGGTGCCGGCATCGTTGTCGGCCCAATAGTCGATGAAGCGCTCGACCGAATCGCTCGACTCGGCGTGCTGTTTGGTGTGGGCTACACGGACACCGATGTTGCCGCGCACCCGTTCGGTACGGAAATTGGCCTGGAAGTAGCCGGAGTAGACCTTTTCGCCGACGTTGTATACGAAGTCGTCCTCACGACGGTTCTGTGCCGGACCGTAGGTGCTGTTGAGATAGTCGATATAGGCCGGATAGTTGATGCCCGGGAACACGTTGGCGTTGAAGCCGCCAGCAATGTTGCCGATCGGCTGCGACAGGAAGAAGCCCGGCTGGGCGACACCGGCGCTGGGGTCGCAACCGGCCTGGTAGCGCTTGCTGTAGTCGCTCGGATCCGCACCTTGGCACACCCAGTAAGTATTGCCGGTATTGCGGTGCACCTTGCTGTCGCTGTACTTGGCACCGAACTGGATGGAATCCAACCAACCGGCTTCAAACAACTTGCTGAAGTCAGCCTGGAAGTGATTCTGCTTGATACTGGTCTGGGTCCACGACGAATCGGTCGAGCCGGTATCGACTTCGGCGATGCCATTCATCAGCTGTTGCTGCAGGTCCGGCGAGAACGTTGCAGACGGCGTACCGGTGATGTCCCATGCGCTGTACTGGTTGCCGCTCTGCCACACACCGTCCACCTTTCGGCGGGGCTTGGCAGACATGCGGAAGCTCATCGACGGGCCACCTTCGGACCAGGTGCGGCCACCAGCGAAGCTGGCCTTCCACAGCGGGCTGATGTCCCAGTCCACGCTCAGGTCAGCGGTCTGCGACAGCGCCTTTTCACGGCTGTAGGTGCCGGTCAGCTGCGGTGTGGGAATGGTGCAGTCATCCGGGCCCCAGCCGCCAGGCCGCTTGCCAGCTGCCTTGGCCTCTTCTTCGCTGCAGATATAGGTCTTGCCGGCCAGTTTTTCGTACTCGGCACCGGTGACGATGGTGCCGCTGGGGTCAAATGTGAAATCGTTGAGCAGACGGCCCTCTTCCCAGTTGCCATCACCAGCGACACGCGCCAGGTTCCATTCCGGAATCTTCAGCATGTTCTGGGTGTAATTGCCTTCCAGCTCGAAGCGGAAGTAGTTCGCGGTCATGGTGACGTTGTCGACCGGCTTGAATTGGAAAGTGAACTGGTTGCCGGTGCGCTCGCGCTTCTCGTCCTTGACCGCGAAGTTGACCGAGGTTGGCATGAAGAAGCCGGAGTAGTGGCCGCCATTCTGGTTGTAGATGCCAGAGCGACCCCAGAACTGCGATGCCCCAGGCACACGATTGCCGTGCACGTCGACGGCTGGGTCGCGGGTGGTGCCAGGTTCGTTCCAGACGTAGTCGTGGCTGATATCGCCGTTGGCGTCGAGGCGGTCGCTATACCACTGCCAATCCTCGGTGCTGGCGGTCATGGTGCGGCTACGACGGTTCTGCTGGGTGGCGCCGATCAGCAGGCCGAAGCGCTCGTCCTCGCTGTGCCAGGAATACATCGCGGAGGCCTGCGGGTCGATGCCGCTGGTGGTGTCCGACGAGGTGCCTTCGATGCTGGCGAAGCCGGAGTTGGCTTCCATGTCCAGCGGGCGACGCGTGCGCAGGATCACCGTACCGCCAATGCCGCCTTCTTCCAGGCGTGCCTCCGGGGTTTTGTACAGTTCCGCGGCCGACAGCATGTTGGACGGCAGCAAGGTGTAGTTGAACGAACGCGAGGCTTCGTTGTTGGTTTCCGAGCTGGCGACGTAGTTGCCGTTCAACTGGGTCAGGGTGAGGCCCGAGGCCAGGCCTCGCACGCTGACGTTCTTACCTTCGCCGCCGTCGCGAGTGATGATCACGCCGGGCACGCGCTGCAGCGCGTCGGCGACGTTCTTGTCGGGGAACTTGCCAACGTCCTCGGCGGTGATCACCTCGACCACGGCATTGGCGTCGCGCTTCTGCTCAAGGCTTTTTTCGATGGCGTAGCGGTAGCCGGTGACGTTGACGCTGTCGAGCGTGGTGGCATCGGTGCTGGTGGTGGCCTGTTGCGCGAATGCGGCGCCGGGGACGGCGGCCACGGCGAACAAGGCTGCGGCAATGGCGGCGGACAAGGTGTCGCGCCCGTGCTTGCGTGTGATCTGCTTCATTTCTCTCCCTCTCCTGGATTGAATCGCTAACTGTCACGGTGACTTGTATCGATCTAAAAGCGTGTGAAGCCGCAGTCTTGTTGCCGTTGCCCGGTGGCGCCGGGGGGGCTGCTTGGGGCTGCGTTGCCGGCTATCGTGGGGGTGTCGATTTGGATCGATCTAAACGATGGGCGCGCATTTTTTAGCACAGCCGAAGGTTGGGCGCATGTTGCTACGCAATATGGCGGGGTATCGCCTCCCTCCCTTTGCCGCAGGCGAGGGGAGGGTTGGCTTCGGGCGCTGTGCCTTGATCGGGTCACGGCAAACCTGCTTTGCCGGAGATCCAGGTAGTGCCGAGCCATGCTCGGCAACGGGGCCTTACCGGGAAAGCCCCTGCCGAGCATGGCTCGGCACTACGCACCCTCCCTCTGCGGCAGGCAAGGGGAGGGCCGGGGAGGGGGTGGCTTTGGGCCCGTCGCCTTGCGGGTTTCGCAGCTCACCTGCTCTTGCGGCCTTGCCGGACACCGGGGTAGTGCCGAGCCATGCTCGGCAACGGGGCCTTATCGGGAAAGCCCCTGCCGAGCATGGCTCGGCACTACGCCCCCTCCCTTTGCCGCAGGCAAGGGGAGGGCTGGGGAGGGGTTGGTTTTGGGCCTGTTGCTTTGCGGGTTTCGCGGCTCACCTGCTCTTGCGGCCTCGCCGGACACCGCGGTAGTGCCGAGCCATGCTCGGCAACGGGGCCTTATCGGGAAAGCCCCTGCCGAGCATGGCTCGGCACTACGCCCCCTCCCTTTGCCGCAGGCAAGGGGAGGGCTGGGGAGGGGTTGGCTTCCGCGTTGCCCTGTCGGCAAAACCCCTGCCAAACAGAGCCCAGCGCAATCTGTTTTTGCCGAAATGCTGCGCCGCAGAATGCGTTGGGCGAAATGCTCATGCTTTACTTGGATCGATCTAAATTTTCGGCAATGTGATTCGGGGAAAGCAGCAGGGGTGGCCCAGGGCGCGCTCCTGCCTTCTGCAAGTCACTGAAAACATTGCTGGAAGCCGCCTTGAATGGCCCGTTGTTCGGTGCCTGCTTTCATCAGCCGCTGTCGTGACGGCTGCCGGGGGCTTGCGCCAGGGCCGCCCGTTTTGCTGATACCCGGCATCTCTCCCCCGTCCCCCAGGACGGGCCGGGTATCAGCGGCCCGGCTGGTCCGGGCCACCCTCTGCCGTAACGCCATCCACGCCACACCGACCGACCCAAGGATCCAACGCATGAGCCGATCGCCGACCTTTGCACCTCCCCGCCGCCTGCTGGCAACGGCTGCCTGCCTGCTGGCGCTCGGTATCGCGCCGCTGCAGGCCGCGCCCTCGGCCGCGCTGGAGCGCGAGGTCAATACCTTCATCGGCAGCAAGGACGACGGCAACACCTTCCCGGGTGCCTCCGCGCCATTCGGCCTGATCCAGGTCAGCCCGATCGGCAGCCATTACTCGGGTTGGCGCTACGACGATGAAAAGATCCGTGGTTTCGGCCATTCCTTCATTTCCGGCGCAGGCTGCTGGGAGCAGGGCGGGCAGGTGTCGGTATTGCCGGTGACCGGCAGCATCGGGCCGGGCGGTGATTTCGATACCCAGGACCCCAAGCGTTTCGACCACAAGAACTACGCCTCGGCCTACAGCCATGACGGTGAAGTTGGCCAGGCTGGCTACTACAAGGTTCGCCTGACCGATTACCGCGGCATCGACGTGGAAACCACCGCGCTGACCCGCGCCGCCGCCGAGCGCTATACCTTCAGCGCGGGCGTCAGCGAAGGCCAGGTGCTGGTCAATGTGGCCCAGGCCAACGAACGCCATTCGGTGATCGGCAGCGTCATCGATGTGGTCGGCGACCGCGCGGTGGAAGGCAAGCTGGTCACCAAGAGTTTCTGCGGTGGCCACCAGTACACCACCTGGTTCCGCATCGAGTTTGATCGCCCGTTCAAGGCCCATGGCACCTGGGGCGAGGAAGGCGGTCTGCCCGGCGCACGTCACAGCATGGAAGGCGAAGCCAAGCCCAATGGCGCGTGGTTGAGCTTTGACCTGGCCGATGGCCGCAGCGTCACCGCCACCAGTGCGATCTCGCATGTGGATGCCGAAGGCGCACGCAATAACCTGCGCCGCGATGGCATGCAGGGCGGCAAGCTGCTGAGCTTTGATCGCATGCGCGCGCTGTCACAGGCGCAGTGGCGCGAACAGCTGGGCAGCGTCAAGGTCGAAGGGGCGAATGCCGATGATCGTACTGTGCTTTACACCGCGCTCTATCACGCGCTGCTGCAGCCGATGACCGGCAGCGATGCCGATGGTCGCTATCGCGGCTATGACGACGTCATCCACCGTGCCGATGGCTGGACCTACTACGAGTATTTCTCGCTGTGGGATACCTACCGCACGCAGAACCAGTGGCTGGCACTGACCCGCCCGGAAGTGGCACGCGATATCGGTCGCAGCCTGCTGGCCATCAACGAACAGGGTGGCTGGTTGCCGCGTTGGGGCTATGCCAACTTTGAAACCAACGTGATGACTGGCGACCCGGTGACGCCGTTCATGGTTGACCTGTGGCGCTTTGGCGCGCTGAAGGGCCGTGAGGCGGAAGCCTGGGGTGCGCTGCGCCGCAATGCCTTCGAGATGCCGTCGATCGATTCGCGTATGGCCGGCCGTTCCGGCAATGCCAGCTATCTGGCCAATGGCTATGTGGCCTATGACCGTGCCTTCCCGTCCAAGGGCATGGACGTGGACCCGCACCACGGTGGCTCGGCAACGCTGGAATACGCTCTGGCCGATTGTGCGCTGGCGCAGATGGCCGATGGCTTGGGGCACGCCGATGATGCCGCGACGCTGCGCGCACGCGGTGGCAACTGGCACAAGGTGTGGGATGCCGATGTGCGTGATGCGGAGACCGGCTTCAGCGGCTTCCCGCGTCCGCGCGACGAGAACGGCAAGTGGTATACGCCGGCCGATGGCCAGTACAGCCCGCGCTCGCAGCACGGCTTCCATGAAGGCACCGGCTGGCAGTACCAGTGGCTGGTGCAGCAGGACGTGCCCGGCATGCTGCAGGCCATGCATGGCCGTGAGCAGGCCGGCAAGCGTCTGGATGCGTTCTTCGCCTATGACGCTCTGCTGCAGTCACCGCTGACCGCTGCCCGCAAGGAATGGGTGGTTGGCCCGTACAGCTATTACAACCAGTACCGCTACAACCCGAACAACGAGCCTGACCTGCATTCGCCGTGGATGTATACGCTGATCGGCCAGCCGTGGAAGACCGCCACCGTGGTCCGCGCGGCGCAGCAGCTGTTCACCAATGCGCCCAACGGCGTTACCGGCAATGATGATCTGGGCACGATGTCGGCCTGGTATCTGTTCAGCGCGCTGGGCCTGTATCCGGCAGTGCCGGGCAGCGGCCAGTTCCTGCTGCATGCACCGCGTTACAGCAAGGCCGAGATCACCCTGGGTAACGGCCGCACCCTGCGCCTGCTGGCCCCGGGCGCTGATCCGCGCAGCCTGCAGTACATCCAGAGTGTGCAGGTCGACGGCAAGCCGCAGCCGGCCGTGTGGATGGACTGGCAGCGCCTGCAGCAGGGCGGCGATGTGCGCTTCACCCTGGGCGCGCAGGCGCCGGAACAGGGCTGGGGCACCGCCTCGGCGGACCTGCCGGTGTCGTACTGCGCCACCCCGGGCAGCGCCCAGCCGTGAGTTCGGGCAGCGCCAAGGCCGGAAAGAAGGAAACGGGCAGCGCAGGCGCTGGCCGTGATCCTTTAGGCTTGGCGCATCCCGCAACCGCAGTCGAGCCGATGAAAGACACTCCCCCCGGCGCCAAGGGCGCACGCAAGGCAGGCCAACGCGCCGTCACCGTTACCGACATCGCACAGGCGGTGGGCGTGTCGCGGGCGACCGTGTCGCTGGTGCTGCGTGGCAGCCCGCTGGTCAATGTCGATACCCGCGCCAAGGTCGAGGCCGAGCTGCGCAAGCAGCGCTATGTCTACAACCGCACTGCCGCCAACCTGCGGCGGCGCACCTCGTCGTCGATCGCGCTGGTCATCAACGACCTGTCCAACCCGTTCTTCGCCGAATTTGCTTCGGGCGTGGATGAGGCGCTGGGCGGCAAGGGCTTCGTGACCCTGCTCGGCAGCACCGGCGAATCGCCACAGCGGCAGCAGGCGGTGTTGAGCACCTTGATGGAGCACACGCCCACCGGCTTCATCCTGTCGCCGGCCGAAGGCAGTGACGCCAATGCGTTGCGCCAGGTACTGGGCGCGCATGCCAATGTGCTGCTGTTCAACCGCGAACTGGCCGGCGCCGAATGGGATTTCCTCACCCTGGACAACCAGCAGGGCGCGTACATGGCCACGCGCCACCTGATCGAGCGCGGCCACCGTGATATCGCCTTCTTTGGTGGCCATGCGGCGTCCAGCTCCTGTGCGCAGCGCCGCCTGGGTTACCAGCAGGCACTGGCTGAGGCGGGCCTGCCGCTGCATGCCGACTGGATGATCGAGTCGGCCCCCAACCGTCTGGAAGCGGCTGCGCGTACCGGCGAATTGTTCGATGGCGCACAGCGGCCCAGTGCGGCGGTCTGCTACAACGACACGGTTGCGTTGGGCCTGATGCTGGGCCTGACCTCGCGTGGCATACGTCCGGGCGGCGACTTTGCCGTCACCGGCTTCGACGATATCTCCGAAGCCGCGGTCGCGGTGCCGCCGCTGACCACGCTGACCGCTGATCCGCGCGAACGTGGCCGGCAGGCCGCAGCACTGCTGCTGCAGCGCCTGGACAATCCCGATGCGGCACCGATGCGCACCGTCGCACCGGTGCAGCTGCGGATCCGCGAAAGCAGTGCAGCAAGGCCCAGTTGAGTCCGTACCCCCTCTCTTCCGACTACCGCACCCAGGCAGCCCACATGCACATACCAACATCGCCGTCATCTACATCAAGCCAGTCGGCGCCCGTGGTCAATACGCGCGTGGCGCTGGCGGTGGCGACCACCATTTTCTTCATGTGGGGCTTCCTGACCTGTCTCAATGACATCCTGATCCCGCACCTGAAGTCGGTGTTCGAGCTGAACTACACCCAGGCCATGCTGGTGCAGTTCACCTTCTTTGGTGCGTACTTCCTGATGTCGCTGCCGGCCGGTCGGCTGGTGGCCAAGCTGGGTTACAAGCAGGGCATCGTTGCTGGCCTGGTGATTGCAGGCATCGGCGCCTTGGGCTTCTGGCCGGCAGCCGAGCTGCGTGTGTATGGCGCCTTCCTTGCGGCCCTGTTCGTCCTGGCCACCGGCATCACCGTGCTGCAGGTGGCCGCAAATCCCTATGTCGCACTGCTGGGGCCCGAGCGCACCAGTTCCAGCCGTTTGACGCTGGCGCAGGCATTGAACTCATTGGGCACGGCGATTGCGCCGATCTTCGGCGGCATGCTGATCCTCGGCAACACCGTCAAGAGCGCCGACCAGCTGAAGGCATTGCCGCTGGCCGAGCAGGTGGCTTACCGCGCGCAGGAAGCGCAGTCGGTACAGGGGCCGTACCTGGGCCTGGCCGTGGCCTTGTTCCTGCTGGCGCTGTTTGTATTCCTGTTCCGCCTGCCGGCGCTGAGCGAGAACAGCGAGCAGGCCGATAACGCACGCCACAGCTATGGCGATGCGCTGCGTCACAAGCACCTTCTGTTCGGCGTGCTGGGCATCTTCTTCTACGTGGGCGCCGAGGTCTCGATCGGCAGCTTCCTGGTCAACTACCTGTCGCTGCCCAATATCGGCGGCTTCAGTGAGCAGCAGGCCACGCACTACGTGTCGCTGTACTGGACCATGGCGATGATCGGCCGCTTTGCCGGTTCGGCGCTGTTGGTGCGGTTCTCGCCGCGCAAGCTGCTGGCCCTGTTTGCCTTGATCAATGTGGGCCTGCTGGCCTTGACCATGGGCAGCGAGGGCAAGCTGGCGCTGTACTCGGTGGTGGCAATCGGCCTGTTCAACTCGATCATGTTCCCGACCATCTTCGCGCTCGGTATCGAGCGCCTGGGGCCGTTGACCAACAAGGCTTCCAGCCTGTTGATCATGGCCATTGTCGGCGGCGCGGTGGTGCCCTTCCTGCAGGGCGTATTGGCCGACCGCATCGGCGTGCATCACTCCTTCGTACTGCCGTTGCTGTGCTACGGCTACATCATTTTCTACGGGCTGGTCGGTTCGCGTACCAGCACCGGTGTTACCCAACAGGATTAAGGCCAGATGGGCAAGATTGTTTGTTTCGGCGAAATTTTGATCGATCTACTAGCGCAGCCGCCGGCCTCGGCCGACACCCCGCGCGCCTTCCTGCAGTACGCCGGCGGTGCCCCCGCCAACGTCGCGGTGGCCGCTGCCCAGCTGGGGGCGAGCAGCCATTTCGCCGGCATGCTGGGCCAGGACATGTTCGGTGACTTCCTGCTGGAAAGCCTGCAGCAGGCCGGCGTTGAGACCGACTGCATCGTGCGCACCGATGCGGCCAAGACCGCGCTGGCCTTTGTCGCCCTGGACGCCCATGGCGAACGCAGCTTCAGCTTCTACCGGCCGCCGGCGGCGGACCTGCTGTTCCGTGCCGAACACTTCCTGCCAGCCTGCTTCGAGGGCACGGCGTGCTTCCATGTGTGCTCCAACAGCCTGACCGAGGCCGACATTGCCGCGGCAACCTTCGAAGGCATGCAGCGCGCCCGCGCCGCCGGTGCGGTGGTCAGCCTGGACCTGAACCTGCGCCCGGCGTTGTGGCCGGCCGGCTTCGATCCAGGCGAGCGCCTGTGGCAGGCGCTGGAACGCGCCGACCTGATCAAGCTCTCGCGCGAGGAGCTGGATTATCTGGCTGCGCCGCTGGGCGCCGATGGTGAGGCGCAGGTGCTGCAGCGCCTGCTGGCCGCGCAGGCACAGTGGGTGATCATCACCGATGGTGCCGGCACGCTGCGCTGGTATACCCGCCATGGCCAGGGCGAAGTGCCCAGCTTCCGCGTGCAGGCGGTGGATACCACTGCCGCTGGCGATGCCTTTGTTGGCGGTGTGCTGGTGGGCCTGGTCGAGCGCGGCGGTGCCGGCGCGGGCTTTGCCGCCTTCTGCCAGACCCCGAACGCGATCAATGGCACGCTGCGCTTTGCCGCAGCGGTAGGCGCATTGGCGGTGACCCGCAAGGGCGCCTTTGCGGCAATGCCAAGCTTGAACGAAGTGCAGCATCTGCTGCAGCAACAGGACGCCATCGCATGACCACCACGCCCGATTTCCGCTCCCCGGCCTTCCTGCGCGCGCATATCGCCGACACGATGGCCTTCTACCATCCGCATTGCATCGATGCCGATGGCGGCTTCTTCCATTACTATCGCGACGACGGCAGCATCTACGACCGCAGCCATCGCCACCTGGTCAGCAGCACCCGCTTCGTCTTCAACTATGCGATGGCCTACCGCGAGTACGGCAACGCCGAGTATCTGGATGCGGTGAGGCATGGCGTGCGTTACCTGCGCGAGGTGCACCGCAATCCTGCTACCGGCGGTTACGCCTGGACCTTGCGCGATGGCAAGGTCGAGGACGACATGAACCACTGCTATGGCGTGGCCTTCGTGCTGCTGGCCTATAGCTGCGCGCTGAAGGCCGGCATCGAGCAGGGCCGAGAATGGATGGACGAGACCTGGCAGCTGCTGGAGCGCCACTTCTGGGAGCCACAGCACGGCCTGTACCGTGACGAAGCCGATGCCAACTGGAATTTCACCGGTTATCGCGGCCAGAACGCCAACATGCATATGTGCGAAGCCATGCTGGCCGCCTTCGAAGCCAGCGGCGAGCAGCGCTACCTGCAGCGCGCCCTGCAGCTGGCCGACAACATGACCCGCCGGCAGGCGGCCAAGGCCGGCGGCCTGGTCTGGGAGCATTACGACACCGATTGGAACATCGATTGGGACTACAACCTGGACAATCCCAAGCACCTGTTCCGTCCCTGGGGTTTCCAGCCCGGTCACCAGACCGAGTGGGCCAAGCTGCTGATGATCCTCGACCGTCATGTCGATGCCGATTGGCTGGTGCCCACGGCAAAGCACCTTTTCGATACCGCGGTAACCCGTTCCTGGGATGCGCTGCGTGGCGGCCTGTATTACGGCTTTGCACCGGAATCGCGTCGCCAGCCGAACATGGACGGTGCGGCGATTGGCGGTGACAGCTTTGTCTGCGACGACGACAAGTATTTCTGGGTGCAGGCCGAGTCGTTGGCCGCCGCCGCGCTGCTGGCCAAGCGTACCGGCGATTCCGCTTACTGGGACTGGTACGAGCGGCTGTGGGCGTATTCGTGGCAGTACTTCGTCGATCATCGCTACGGCGCGTGGTTCCGCATCCTCGATGCCGACAACCGCAAGTACGACGACGAGAAGAGCCCGGCCGGCAAGACCGACTACCACACCATGGGCGCCTGCCACGAAGTGTTGAACGTGGTGCGTGAAAGCTGACCAACAGCATTCGCGTCGTTTCAGTCGTCATCCCCGCGCAGGCGGGGATCGCTCCTGCGCTTGGCGCCAGTAGCGGATTGCACGGCAAGCGTAGTTTCGGATTTTTTTGATGGTGGGTTGACCGCCAGCGGCACTCGGTAAGGCAAACCGGAAGCAGCACCAGGGAGGAGATGGCATGCAGCAAGCGCACACGAAGTTTGGATCGATACAAATTCTCGCTCACCGCGCATGCCGTGGCCTGTTGCTATGTGCGTTGTCGCTGGCTTCCAGCGCAGCCGTAGCCGCACCATTGCAGGCGCAATGGAGTTTCCGTCTGCTACCCGGTGATGCGCAGCTGCAGGCGCATCCGGGCATGGATGCATGGAAGCCGGCCACGGTGCCGGGCAGCGTGCATACCGACCTGATGGCGGCCGGCCTGATTGCCGATCCCTATGTGGGCGCTGCGGAAGCGGGCCTGCAATGGATTGGGCTGGGCGACTGGGAATACCGCGCCCGCTTCGACGTGGATGCCGCAACCCTGGCGCGTCCGCATGCCGAGTTGCGTTTCGATGGCCTGGACACCTTTGCCGAGGTTCACCTCAACGGCGCGCCGCTGCTGAAGGCCGACAATGCGCACCGCACCTGGCGTGCCCGCGTCGATGGCCGCCTGCGCGCGCAGGGCAATGAGCTGCAGATCGTGTTCCGCTCGCCGATCCGCACCTTGCTGCCGCAGGTGCAGGCGATGCCGCACAAGATCGCCGGCAACTATCCCTCGCCTTATGGTGATGAGCCCAGGGACGCGATGGTCGGCAACTTCGTGCGCAAGCCGGCCTATCACTTCGGTTGGGATTGGGGCCCGCGCTATGTCACCGCCGGTGTCTGGCGGCAGGTGCACCTGGATAGCTGGGATCAACAGCGCATCACCGATCTGACCGTACGCACCGAGGCGCTGGATGCGGACCAGGCCCGCTTGAATGTGATGTTGCAGGTGGAGCAGGCCGACAGCGCCGCCACCGCTCAGGTCGTCATCGATGTGCGCGACCCGGACGGCAAGCCGGTGGCGCAGATCACCCGCGCTATCGCCTTGAAGCCCGGTGAAAACAGCGTGTCGCTGCCGCTGCAGATCGACAAGCCGCGCCGCTGGTGGCCGGTGGGTTATGGCGCGCAGGATCGCTACGCCGTGCAGGCGCGCTTGGGTGAGGGCAAGCAGGAGGCCTTGCAGTCCAGCATCCGTATCGGCCTGCGCAGCGTGCAGCTGCAGCGTGACGAGGACAAGGACGGCGGGCAGGGCTTCGGCTTCGTCATCAATGGCGTGCCGGTGTTCGCCAAGGGCGCAAACGTGATTCCGTTTGATGCCTTCCCGGCGCGTGTGACGCGTGAGCGCCTGCGCCGCGACCTGCAGGCCGCACGCGATGCCAATATGAACATGCTGCGCAACTGGGGCGGCGGTTACTACGAAGATGATGACTTCTTCGACATCGCCGACGAACTCGGCCTGCTGGTCTGGCAGGACTTCATGTTCGGCGGTGGCATGCAGCCCGGCTACGACCCCGCGTTCCGCGCCAATGTGGTGGCCGAGGCACGCGACAACATCCGTCGCCTGCGTCACCACCCCAGCATCGTGCTGTGGTGTGGCAACAACGAGGAAGAAACTGCGTGGAAGGATTGGGGCCACGGCAAGACCTTGAAGGAGGCCGACCCGGTGTTTGCCGAGAAGGTCTGGCAGGGCTATGTGGACCTGTTCGGCACGGACCTGCGCAAGGTCGTTGCCGAGGAAAGCCTGGGCGTGCCGTACTGGTCCAGCTCGCCCAGCAATGACCTGGACAGCAAGGCCAACGACTCGCGCCGCGGTGACAAGCATTACTGGGAAGTCTGGGGCAACCCGGCGCTGCCGCCGACGGCCTACCTGAAGGAAACCCCGCGCTTCATGTCCGAGTACGGTCTGCAGGCCTGGCCACAGCTGTCCACGGTCGATGCCTTTGCCACCGTGGACGAACAGCGCATTGATGGGCCGGTGATCGAAGCTCACCAGAAGTTCCTCGCCGGCAAGGGCAATGAGCGCCTGCTGCACTACATCGAGATGGAGTTCGGCACGCCGCGCAACTTCGTCGACTTCGTCTACCTGAGCCAGATGATGCAGGCCGAGGGTATTGAGCTGGCGGCGCTGCACCACCGTGCCTCGCGTCCGTACACGATGGGCTCGCTGTACTGGCAGCTCAACGATGTGTGGCCGGGCGCGTCCTGGTCCAGCGTGGATTACTACGGCAACTGGAAGGCGCTGAACTTCCACGCACGCCGCTTCTTCGCCGAAGTGGCGGTGGCGGCGCTGCGCGATGAAGGCCGTACCCGCGTGAGCCTGCTCAACGATGGTGCTGACGCAGTGCAGGCGCAGTGGCGTGTACGTGTACTGGATTTTGATGGCCGCCCGCTGCAGCAACAGCACAAGGCCATCCGTTTGCCGGCCGGCTCGGCCACCGAGGTGGCGCGCTTCAGCGATGCCGAGCTGCTGCAGGGCGCCGACCCGCACCGCACTGTGGCGGTGTTCGAGCTGCTGCGTGGTGACACGCTGATCGCGCAGCGCCTGGTGTATTTCACCGCCGCCAAGCAGCAGGCGCTGCAGCCGGCGCAGCTGCACAGCGCGCTGCGTGCCGAAGGCGATCACTACCTGCTGGAGCTGCGCGCCGACAAACTGGTGCGTGGCATCTGGATCGGCTTTGACAAGGCCAACGCCAGTGTCGAGGACAACGCCTTCGATCTGCTGCCCGGCCAGACCCGCACGCTGGTCGTGCGCAGCACCGCACCGCTTTCCACCCTGCGCACAGCCCTGCACCTGCAGACGCTGGGCGACACCCTGCAGTCCCGTCCCGTTGCATCGCAAGACAACGCTTCCGTCGAGAGGATTCACTGATGACCCGTTCCCTGCGTACCGCCCCCCTGGTCGCCGCGCTGATGCTGGCGCTTTCCGCCTGCGGCCAACAGGCCGCCGCTCCCGCCACCAACCCGGCTGCACCGTCTACTGCTGCAGCATCGGCTGATGCCGCGCTTCCGGCCGTCGATGACGCCGAAGCCGCACGCATGGCCGAGCAGGTCCGTGAAGCCACCCGCCACGCATGGCAGGGTTACATGCAATACGCCAAGGGCCATGACGACCTGAAGCCGATCAGTGGCCAGCCGCGCGACTGGTATCCCAAGCCGTTGCTGATGTCGCCGGTCGACGCGCTGGACACGCTGCTGCTGCTCGGCCTGGACAAGGAAGCCAACGAAGCACGTGAGCTGATCGTCACCCAGCTGTCCTTCGACCAGGACATCGACGTGCAGAACTTCGAGGTCACCATCCGCCTGCTCGGTGGCCTGCTGTCGGCCTACCAGATGACCAACGATGAGCGCCTGCTCAAGCTCGCCGATGACCTGGGCACGCGTTTGTCGCCGGTGTTCGACAGCCCGACCGGCCTGCCGTACACCCACGTCAACCTGCACACCGGCAAGACCAGCGGCAAGATCAGCAACCCGGCCGAAACCGGCACGCTGCTGCTGGAGTTCGGCACCCTGGCCAAGCTCACCGGCAAGCAGGCCTATTACGACAAGGCCAAGCGTGCGCTGGTGGAAACCCACAAGCGTCGCTCCGAGATCGGTCTGGTCGGCCTGAACATCAACGTCGAAACCGGCGAGTGGACCAACAAGGATGCGTCCATTGCCGGCGGCATCGACTCGTACTACGAGTACCTGTTGAAGTGCTGGAAGCTGTTCGGCGACGAAGACTGCAAGAAGATGTGGGACGAGAGCATCGGCCCGATCAACCAGTACCTGGCCGATGAATCGCGCGAAGGCGAGCTGTGGTACGGCCACGCCGACATGGATACCGGCGCCCGCACCTCCACCACCTACGGCGCACTGGATGCCTTCATGCCGGGCCTGCTGGCCCTGGGCGGTGACCTGGATCGCGCCAAGCGCCTGCAGGAATCCAACCTGAAGATGTGGCGCCTGCACGACATCGAGCCGGAGTCTCTGGACTACGCCAAGATGGAAGTGCGCTCGCCGGGCTACGCCCTGCGCCCGGAGATCGTCGAGTCGGCGTACTACCTGCACCATTACACCGGTGATGCGCGCTACCGTGGTATGGGCAAGGAGTTCTTCGATGACTTCGTGCGCTACACCCGCACCGATCACGGCTTTGCCGCGCTGAAGGACGTGCGCAGCAAGGAGAAGGACGACTCGATGGAGAGCTTCCTGTTCGCCGAGACGTTCAAGTACTACTACCTGCTGTTCGCCCCGGCCAAGACCCTGGACTTCGAAGGCATCGTCTTCAACACCGAAGCCCACCCGCTGCGCCGTACCTGGTAAATCCGCAGCTGCAAGGCTTGAGCCCCTCTTCCGTATGTGGGGGAGGGGTGAGGGCCGCGTATGCCTTTGAACGCCGCGGTCCGTCGCAACACCGCCCATGGCGGCGGTGTTGACCCCACAGGCCTTCCAGGCAATCCCCTGTAGTGCCGAGCCATGCTCGGCAGAGGCCTTACCGGTAAAGCCCCAGCCGAGCATGGCTCGGCTCTACCCAGAGCGCGTGCATCGGCAGTTTCGCGGCTTACGCCACCCGCTCAATACAGATCCATCGGGTCCACATCCAGCGACCAGCGCACGCGCCGCGCCTGCGGCAAGCCATAGGCCTGCAACATCAGTCCGTCCAGCGCCGCGTGCAGCGGCCGCCGCTGTGCGGCCGACAACAGCAACTGGGTGCGCTGGAAGCCGGCACGGCGTGGCATCGGTGCCGGCATCGGCCCAAAGCGTTCGACGTCGTTCTGTTTGGGCAACAGTTGCTTGAGCGCGCCCAGGAATTCATTGGCCTGCTCCACCTGTTTGGCTTCGGCCCGCAGCAGCGCCATATGCGCGAACGGCGGGAATCCGGCCGCTTCGCGCTGTAGCAGCTCGGCATCGGCAAAGGCGTGGTAGCCGCCATTGACCAGGGTGTGCAGCAAGGCGTTGTCCGGGTGGTGGGTCTGCAGCCAGACCTCGCCGGGACGCTCGGCACGGCCAGCGCGGCCGGCAACCTGGATCAGCTGCTGGGCCAGTTTTTCGCTGGCGCGGAAATCGGCCGAAAACAGGCCTTCGTCGATGCCGACCACGACTACCAGGGTCAGCTTGGGAAGGTCGTGGCCCTTGGCCAGGATCTGTGTGCCAACCAGGATGCCGGGTTGGTCGCCCAGCGTTGCCAGCGTCTGTTCCAGGGCATCGCGGCGGCTGGTGGTGCTGCGGTCGATGCGCAGCACCGGGTAGTCCGGGAACAACTGCAGCAGCCGTTCTTCCAGGCGCTCGGTGCCAATACCCTGTGGTTGCAGGGCCAGGCTGGCGCAGTCGGGGCAGGCCAGGGGTACCGGTTGGCGGGCGCCGCAGTGGTGGCACTGCAGGCGGCGACCGCCACCGTGCACGGTCATCGGTGTGTTGTGCAGCGGCGTGCTGCAGCGCTTGCAGGGGGCGGTCCAGCCGCAGTCATGGCAGAGCAGAACCGGCGCATAGCCGCGACGGTTCTTGAACACCAGGACCTGGCTGCCGGCCTTCAGGTGCTGCTCGATGCCGACCAGCACTTCCGGCGACAACCCATCCTGCAACGGGCGCTTGCGCACATCGAATACGCGCACGCCCGGTGGCTTGGCATCACCGGCGCGCTGTTGCAGGCGCAGATGCGTGTAACGGCCGCTGCGTGCGTTGTGCAGGGATTCCAGTGATGGCGTCGCGCTGCCCAGTACCACCGGTACATTCAGTGCCTTGCCGCGCACCAGGGCGAAATCGCGTGCGTGGTAGCGGATGCCGTCCTGTTGCTTGTAGCTGCCGTCGTGTTCCTCGTCGATGACGATCAAGCCGGCCTGCGGCAGTGGCGTGAAAATCGCCGAGCGGGTACCCACGATGACCCGCGCCTCGCCGCGCGAGGCGGCGGCCCACACGCGTGCACGTTCGTTGTCGTTCAAACCCGAATGCAGTGCGTGCACAGGGATGCCCAGGCGGCTGCGGAAACGCTGCAGGGTCTGCGGGGTCAGGCCGATCTCCGGCACCAGCACCAGCGCCTGTTTGCCTTGTTGCAGGCAGTGGCAGATCGCCTGCAGGTAAACCTCGGTCTTGCCGCTGCCGGTGACGCCGTCCAGCAGGAAGGGCTGGAAACCCTCGGCACCCTGCAGGGCATCGATCGCCTGTTGCTGCTGCGGGTTGGGAGACGGGCCAGGGCGTGGTTGCGCCTGTGGAATCAGCGCCGGCACCGCCACCCGGCGGGCGAAATCACGCTTGGCCAGCGCGCGCGCCGCCGTACGCCAGTCATCCAGCTGGGCGTCGAGCAGGTCCTCGTTCACCGGCCCTGCCTGCAGCAGCAAGGCCAGCCGCTGCGGCCGGGTGTTGGTACGCAGCCGTGACAGGCCGTCGGCGCCGGCGTCGGTCAATTCCCAGGCCCAGCCGTGGGTATCCGGCAGGGGTTCACCACGCCGTAGGGGAGCCGGCAAGGCGGTGGCCAGCACTTCGCCAAGTGGTGCGTGGGTGTAGCGGCTAAGCCAGCGTAGCGAGGTCAGCAGCTCCCCCGCCAGCAGCGGGCGGTCGTCCAGCCATTCCTGTGCCGGGCGTAGCGCCTGCGGGTCATCGACCTGCCCCAGGCCTTCCACCACGCCGACCAGTTCCCGGTTGCCAAAGGGCAGGCGCAGGCGTCGCCCGATGTCGCCAACGACAGGGGCCGGGCTGGCGGGAGGGGGCAGGTAGTCGAAGCTTTGCGGCAGCGGCACCGGCAAGGCGACGCGCAGGGTGGGGCAGGCGGGCATGCGTCCAGTTTAGCTGCCCAGACAGCGCGGCCGCGCGGTATTCGCGCGTGTGCGCAAGCTGTGAGACTGTCCATAAATGCTGCGTAAACGCAGGCCCCGCTTGAGGATTTGGGCTTATCCACATTTCCTGTGGATAACTCTGTGGGTGAGCGCGGTGCTCCACGCGCCTTGGACGATGGATCAAGCCTTTGGGTCAACTTGGACAAAAAATAGCCACATTGTTTTTTGTTTTAAAAACAACAACTTGTCCGTGAAACAAAAACGAAATGCAGCCTTGGCATGGCATTCGCGCGGAATTTGTTACGGCGTATTGACGCTGTGCACAAGTTGCGGCAGGGGCTGCTCCGCCACCGTGATGAGGACGTGCAGGCCGTCGGCAGCTTGCCATGCGCTGGGTATCATCACTGCATGACGGAGTTCACATGATGGCTGCACCAGCCCCTATTTCCCCGGCCGCAGCCAACGCTCTGTCCGCCTTCCTGCGGGGTGCTGAACGCCGCGCCCTGGTCGTGGCCGAGCTGCAGGCTGGCGATGCGGCCATTGCCGAGCGCGCGGTGGCGGTGGCCATGCGCGCCTTCGCCGGGCACGCCGCGCAGCTGCCCATGGCCGATTGGCCTGCCCGTTTCTGGGGCCTGTTGTGCAGTACCCCGCAATTGCTCAGCCCCCCGGCGACGGGGCAATGGGAGCCAGCGTTGACCCATCTGGGGACGTTGGCGCCGGCCGAACGCCTTGCCCTGCTGTTGCGTATTGGTGGCGGATTGGACGAAGAGGCTGCCGCAGCGGTGCTGGGGGTTGCTTCGGCGGCCTATCGGCAAGCGCTGGCCGGGGCCTGCCCATTGGATGTGCACGGCCAGCCCGATGCCGGTGCATGGCGGCAGCTGGCCGAACAGGTGCAGGCGCGGGTCCGTGACCTGTCGGCGCCCCGTCTGCAGCAGCTGGAGCAACTGCGGGAATCGGTGCTGACCGGGGCAATGCCGGCCAAGCCGCAAACGCCGGCCCGCGCACCCGAACCGTTGGCTCGGCGCCGCCCTGCGGCACCGCGCAAGCCGCGTGCGCGCTGGCCCCTGCGTACCTGGTTGTTGTTGTGCCTGCCCTTGCTGTTGCTGGCACTGGTTGCCGGCTGGTGGTGGCGCAGCCAACACCCCGCTGGTGTTGGCCCCGGGATTGGCAGTGGCTTGGGCGATGACAACCCGGTGCAGGTGGAAACCCTGGCGGACGACAGCAGCACCGCGGCGCCTGGCCCGGATCCCGACACCGCTGCCGATGCGACCATGCTGGCCGACCCGGAGCTGGCGTTGGCCCAGGATGCCGATCTATTGGCCTGGTATGCGGCCGGTGGCCCATTGCCGGTGGATGAATCCGAACCGCAGCCAAGCCGGCCCGAGCCGGCCGGCGCAGCCCTGGAGACGGTCGATGCGGAAAACTGAGTGGCTGCTGCCCGTGTTGTTGCTGGCTTTGGTCGCGCCGCTGCAGGCGGCCACGCCGACCGCGCTGCCGGGTATCCCGGCACCGCCGCCCACCGTGCAGGCAGCACCGGCGCAGCCCGCCTGGGCCAGCCAGTCCGCCGCGCAGAAACGCGATGCGCGCGCCCGCTATGCTGCCTGGCAGGCGCTGCCGGACAGTGAAAAGCAGCGTCTGCGGCAGGCCGCTGCGGCGCTGGCGGCCATGCCGCCCGCACAGCGGGACGCATTGCGCGCGCGCTTTGCCGGCATGGACCAGATGCACCGGGATGCATGGCTGCTGGGCCCACAGCTGGGTGTGTTCTACCCGCGCCTGCAACCCTTGCTGGGCTTTGTACCCGAGGCCGAGCGCGGCCCGGTGATGGCCTTGTTGCGGGCACTGGATGCCACCGAGCTGGAGCAGCTGAGCCTGATTTCGTTGCGTACGCCGCCGCAGGAGCGTGACGCTGTGCGTGCGCAGCTGCTGGGCCTGGCGCCGGCGCAGCGCGGTGCCTGGCTGCGCGAGAAGGTCGGCCGGTAGCCGGCCGGCGTGGCGGCAGGTCAAACATTGCGTTCACCACAGGGCAGGGCGGGCACGGTCCGGCCACGGTAGAATGCGCGCACTCCGCGACCCGGCAACCGCGCACTTCCTGCGCCGGCCGCAGTCCGCGTCTTCTGTTTTATGTCCACTGCTCCCGCTACGCCGCGCTTCCTGCAGGAAGTGCGGTCGACTGGTCTCCTCGCTCTGCCGTTGGTGCTGGGCCACGTCTCCACTGGCCTGATTGCCTTCGTCGACAACACCATTGCCGGCCATCATGGCACCGACACGTTTGCTGCGGTCAGCATTGGCACGGCCTTGCTATGGCTGCCGATGCTGGTGCCGATCGGCACTCTGATCTCGCTCACCGCCTCGGTGTCACAGCTGCACGGTGCCGGCCGCGAGCGCGAGATCGGCCCCCTGTTCCGCCAGGCGCTGTGGTTGGGCGTGGGCCTGAGCGCGCTGATGTTCCTGTTCCTGAGCGTGGTGCCCGCGTTCCTGCCCGCGTTCGGCATCGCCCCCGAGATCGTGCCTGGTGCCACCGACTTCCTGCATGCCATCCGCTGGGGCGTGCCGGCGCTGACCCTGTACTTCTGCATGCGCTATCTCAGTGAGGGCATGCATTGGACCCTGCCGACCATGTTGATCGGTTTTGGTGGCCTGCTGGTGCTGGGGCCGCTGGGCTATGCCTTGTGCAACGGCAGGTTCGGCTTCCCCGAGCTGGGAGCCGAAGGCCTGGGCATCGCTTCGTCGGTGACCATGTGGGTGCAGGCGCTGGCCTTTGCCACCTACCTGTGGACCACCAAGCGCTTCGCCCACCTGCAGTTGTTCACCCATTTCGAGCTGCCGCGCTGGCAGGCGATCTGGGACCTGCTGCGCACCGGCCTTCCGATCGGCATCACCGTATTGATGGAAGGCGGTCTGTTCATCATTACCGCGCTGCTGATCGGCCGCATTGGTGCAACCGAAGCCAGTGCGCACCAGATCGCCATCAACGTCGCCCAGCTGTGCTTCATGATCCCGATGGGCGTGGCCGAAGCCACCACCGTGCGTGTCGGCCATGCCGTGGGCAGCAACGATCCACTGGGCGTACGCCGGGCGACCTGGGCCGGTTACGGCATCGTGCTGGTGACCCAGCTGGTGTCCATCACCGGCCTGCTGTTGGGGCACAACGCCGTCGTGCGCCTGTACACCGATGACCTGGCGGTGGCGGCGTTGGCCTCCACGCTGTTGCTGTATGCAGCCACCTTCCAGATCCCCGATGGCATCCAGGTGCTGTCGGCCGGTGCGCTGCGCGGCCTGAAGGACACCCGCGTGCCGATGTTCATCGCCATGTTCGCCTACTGGGGCGTGGGCATGCCGCTGGGCGCCGGCCTGGGCCTTGGCCTTGGCTGGGGCCCGCAGGGCATGTGGGTTGGCCTGATCATGGGCCTGACCGTGGCCGCCGTGCTGCTGGGCTGGCGCCTGCGGGTAAGCAGCCGGCGCCTGCTTTATCCGGCGGCACCCTGACTTAAAGGCCATACTGCGAGCCTTGCCAATGCGTATCCTTACCTGCAACAAGCCCGGACAGGAGTGTTCATGAATCCCCCCCCCGTACCACGTCGCAATCCCATTGCCACCTTCTTCGTGGGCCTGTGGGATGTAATGAACTTCACCCGCCGGTTGATCCTCAACCTGCTGTTCTTCGGCCTGTTGTTGCTGATGCTGGTCGTGTTCCTGGTGGTGCTGGGCAAGGGCGCGTCCTCGGCCAAGGTGATGCAGGACCGCACCACGCTGGTGATCGCGCCGGAAGGCCGCCTGGTCGAACAGTTCAGCAGCGACCCGGTGAGCCGCGCGCTGGCCAAGGCGCTGGGCGACACCAAGGGCGAGGAGATCCAGCTGCGCGACCTGGTGCGTGCCATCGAGGCGGCCAAGGACGACAAGAAGATCGAGCGCGTGGTGCTGCAACTGGACAAGCTGCAGCCCAGCGGCTTTGCCTCCATGCGTGAAGTGACCGCTGCGCTGCAGGAGCTGCGTGCGGCCAAGAAGCAGGTGGTGGCCTTCAGTGAAAACATGGGCCAGTCGCAGTACCTGCTGGCGGCGCAGGCCGACGAGATCTACCTGGACCCGATGGGTGGGTTGCTGCTGGAAGGCCTGGGCCGTTACCGCCAGTATTTCCGCACCGGCCTGCAGGAAAAGCTGGGCGTGGACGTGCACCTGTTCAAGGTGGGCGAGTACAAGTCCGCTGCCGAGCCCTACGTGCTGGACGCGGCCTCGCCGCAGGCCAAGGAAGCCGATCTGTTCTGGATGAACGACGTGTGGCAGCGCTACCTGGGCGATATCGCCAAGGCGCGCAAGCTGGATGTCGCGCAGCTGGCCGCCGGCATCGATACCCTGCCCGAAGGCATTGCCGCCGCTGAAGGCGACCTGGCCCGCTTCGCCCTGCAGCAGAAGCTGGTCGATGGCTTGAAGACCCGCGAGGAAGTGGACGCGCTGCTCACCGAGCGCGGCACTGCCGACAGCGATGCCGACGGTGGCTACCGCCAGATTGGCCTGAATGACTACCTCACCCAGATCGACGCCCGCCGCTCGCCGGTGGATTCGCGTCCGCAGGTGGCGGTGGTGGTGGCCGAAGGTGAAATCGCCGGCGGCGATCTGCCTGCTGGCCGCATTGGCGGCGTGTCGACGTCGGCCCTGCTGCGCGAGGCGCGCGACGATGACGACGTGAAGGCCGTGGTGCTGCGCGTGGATTCGCCGGGTGGTGAAGTCTTCGCTTCGGAGCAGATCCGCCGCGAAGTGGAAGCGCTCAAGGCCGCCGGCAAGCCGGTGGTGGTATCGATGGGTGACATGGCTGCGTCCGGTGGTTACTGGATCAGCATGAATGCCGACCGCATCTATGCCGACGAATCCACCATCACCGGTTCGATCGGCATCTTCGGCATGATTCCCAACTTCTCCCGCAGCCTGGACAAGATCGGCGTGCATACCGATGGCGTGGGCACCACCCGTTTCGCGGGTGCGTTCGACGTGACCCGGCCGATGGATCCGGCCGTGGGCCAGGTGATCCAGTCGGTGATCAACAAGGGCTATGCCGACTTCACCGGCAAGGTGGCTGCCGCGCGCAACAAGCCGGTTGAAGCCGTGGATGAAGTCGCTCGGGGCCGCGTGTGGAGTGGTGCGCAGGCCAAGGAACGTGGCCTGGTGGATGCATTTGGTGGCCTGAAGGCTGCCGTTGCTGATGCCGCTGGCCGCGCCAAGCTGGGTGAGAGCGACAAGTACCGTGTGCGTTACATCGAGAAGGCGGCCACGCCGTTCGCGCAGTTCATGACCGGCTTTGCCGGCAGCCGCGCCGGTGCCTGGATGCTGGCCGACTCGGGTATCGCGCGGATGATGCTGGCCAAGCAGATGCCGGAGCTGGACACCCAGCTGCGCTTCGTCGAGGACGCAGTGAAGGACCGCAATGGTGCGCCGGTGAAGTCGCTCGCATACTGCTTCTGCGGTTTGTAAGCGCGCGGGTGCAATGCATGGCAACAACGCCGCCCCAGGGCGGCGTTGTTGTTTACAGGGTAGTGCCGAGCCATGCTCGGCAAGGGATGTCGCAGGTAGAGCCCCTGCGGAGCATGGCTCGGCACTACCGCCGTTGCTCCCTCCCTTTCGCGTAGCGAAGGGGAGGGTTGGGGAGGGGTTGGTTTTCGCCGGTAAAGCCCCTGCCGAGCATGGCTCGGCACTACCGCTTTGCTCTCTCCCTTTCGCGTAGCGAAGGGGAGGGTTGGGGCGGGGTTGGTTTTCGCTGGTAAAGCCCCTGCCGAGCATGGCTCGGCACTACCGCTTTGTTCTCTCCCTTTCGCGTAGCGAAGGGGAGGGTTGGGGCGGGGTTGGTTTTCGCCGGTAAAGCCCCTGCCGAGCATGGCTCGGCACTACCGCTTCGCTCCCTCCCTTTCGCGTAGCGAAGGGGAGGGTTGGGGAGGGGTTGGTTTTCGCTGGTAAAGCCCCTGCCGAGCATGGCTCGGCACTACCGCTTTGCTCTCTCCCTTTCGCGTAGCGAAGGGGAGGGTTGGGGCGGGGTTGGTTTTCGCCGGTAAAGCCCCTGCCGAGCATGGCTTGGCACTACGGATTTGCGGTGTCGGCTGTGCCTGCCGCGGCATCCAGCTCGGCCTGCTGTGCCTTGCTTGCCTGTTCAGCGGCTGCGGCTGTCGCCTTGGCCTGGTCCAGGTCCTTGCTCATCGCCTCGCGCAACGCCGTTGCCTGTGGATCAGGGCGACGTTCGGTGTCCGGCGGCTGTGGCTTGCCACAGGCGGCCAGGGTCAACAGCAAAAGCGCGATCAACAGGAGATGGGGTTTCATCGGCATGCTCCATTGGGCTCAGGCCGTTATCCTAGTCCCATCCCCACGCAGCGTCCTTCCGCGGCGCCGCACCGAGCATCGACGAGGAAACGCAATGAACCCGCAGCGCTGGCGATTGGATGGACAGACCGCTTTGGTAACCGGAGCCACTGCCGGCATCGGCCTGGCGATCGCGCGCGAGCTGATGGGCTTTGGCGCGGACCTGCTGATCGTCGGCCGCGATGTCGACGCACTGGAAGCCACCCGCGACGAACTGGCCGACAGTTTTCCCGACCGCAGCGTTCATGCGTTGTCCGCCGATGTCAGCGATGACCAGGACCGGCAGGAGATCCTGGATTGGGTCGAAGACCACGGCGATGGCCTGAACATCCTGGTCAACAATGCCGGTGGCAACGTCACCAAGCCGGCAACCGAATATTCCGAAGACGAGTGGCGCGGCATCTTCGAGACCAACCTGTTCTCGGCGTTTGAACTGTGCCGCTACGCGCACCCGCTGCTCACCCGGCATGCATCATCGGCCATCGTCAACGTGGGCAGCGTGTCCGGCATCACCCATGTGCGCAGCGGCGTGGTCTATGGAATGACCAAGGCCGCCATGCAGCAGATGACCCGCAACCTGGCCTGCGAATGGGCCGAGGATGGCATCCGGGTGAACTCGGTGGCGCCGTGGTATATCCGCACCCGTCGTACTTCCGGACCGCTGTCGGACCCGGATTACTACGATGAGGTGATCGCGCGCACGCCCATGCGGCGTATCGGTGAGCCTGAAGAAGTCGCTGCCGCAGTGGGCTTTCTGTGCCTGCCGGCATCGAGCTATGTCACCGGCGAATGCATTGCGGTGGACGGCGGCTTCCTGCGCTACGGCTTCTGAGCGGCGCAGTCACTGGCGTCCCACAGCGCCTGCAGGCGCTGGTAGCGCGCTGGTGCGTCCGGTTGTGCCAACGAGGTGAAGCGCGCCGCGGCTTCCGCATCGTGCACGCGTTGCTGCCAGGTGCTGCACAGCTGCGTGGGGTCAACGGCGGTGCAGGTGTCGCGCTGTACCTCGCAGGCTTCACCAGCACCCTTGGCGGGATTGCCGTCCAGCCCAACCACGCGCATCGGTACGCAACGGCTGGGTGGGTCGGCGGTTTCGCTGAGGTAGTCATCGATGCCGCGGCCCTTGCACAGGAACAGCGCCGGCAAGGCAACCGGTGTCGGCTTTTCCACCGGAAGGGGAGCTACGGGTGTGGTGGGCGCGGTCTGGGCCGCCAGTGCTGCCGGTGCTGCAGGTGGCGCTGGGAGTGCAGGCAGCGGTGCCAGCATCGGTGGCGGTGCGGCAACGGCCTGCATCACCTTGGTGGTCTGTTGCATGCCCTTGGGGCAGGGCATGTTCTGGATGGTCAGCGCGCCGCTGGCGTCGGTGCAGCGGTAGAAGGTGATGTCACCGGCGTGGGCCGCAGCGGGCAACAGCAGCATCAGCAGGAGCAGTCGACGCATCAGTGGCCACCACAATCCTGGTCCAGCCGCGCTTCAATACCGCGCTGTTCGCGCACCAGCTCACGGCGCTCGCTCTGCAGGGCGCTGTTGTAGCGTCGGATCAGTTCCCAACGGCGATCGCGCAGGCGCGCGCAGACTTCCTGCGGTGGCAAGGCAGTGCAGCTGTCGCGCACCAGCACCGAGCCCATTGGAACCGCTACGCCGGCTCGCCATGGGATGCCACCGCCGGCGGGTGGGCGCGGAGGGCGCGGCCCCCCATGGCCGGGACCGTGGTGGCTCGGATAGGCATAGCCCCATGTCGGCACCCAGCGTGGATTGCCGTCGTTGTTGTCACTGGTATAGCGCTCGCCTTCGCTGGTGACGCACTCGTACATCGGCTGTGGCGGCTGCACGGTGACCACGCGCACTTCGCGCTGGATGACCGGTGGGGGTGCGGGTACCGGTGTTGTGGCAGGGCGCGCCGGTGGGTCCTTCGGTCGCGCCATGTCCAGCACCTGTTGCTGGTGTGCCTTGGTACAGGGCGCATCCTGCAGCGACACCGCCCCGTTGCTGCCAACGCAGCGGTAGATGCGCACGTTGTCTGCGGCGGGCGGATCAACCGCCAATGCGGCGGTCGGCCACCAGATCAGGTAACCGAGCAGGTAACCAGGCAGGAGTGGGCGAGCACGCATGCGGACAGTGTGCCATGTCCCCAGGGGTGGTGCTGTGGGAGTGGCATATGGGCCGTGTAGCGTCGAACCACGCTTGGCTGAGGCTCTAGCGGTGAAGCCCCTGCCTAGCATGGCTCGGCACTACGCCTTTGCGCCCTTCCTTTGGCGAAGCCAAGGGGAGGGGGGGAGGGGTTGGCTTTTCAGGCATTGTCGGAAGCGCCCTGTAGCGCCGAGCCATGCTCGGCTGAGGCTCTAGCGGTGAAGCCCCTGCCTAGCATGGCTCGGCACTACGCCTTTGCGCCCTTCCTTTGGCGAAGCCAAGGGGAGGGGGGGAGGGGTAGGCTTTTCGGGTATTGCCGGTAGTGCCCTGTAGAGCCAAGCCATGCTTGGCTGAGGCGTTACCGGTGAAGCCCCTGCCGAGCATGGCTCGGCACTACAGGTGACGCTTGGCGCTCAGTCGCGCAGCACGTCGCCGGTGGCGGCCACGCGGATGCGGGTGGGCTGGGCCAGGCCACCGGTGGCACCGTCCAGCAGGCCATCGAGGTGCTTCAGCAAGGCCGGGTCCAGCTGCGCACGGCTGCGTGCCGGGGGCTCGCCGGCCAGGTTGGCACTGGTTGATACCAGCGGGCCGCCCCAGGCCTCGCACAGCGCCTGCACCAGCGGGTGGGCGCTGACCCGGACGGCGATGCCGGTGTGCTCACCGGTGATCCAGCGTGGGGCTCGTGGGCCGGCTGGCACGATCCAGGTATTGGCGCCGGGCCAACTTTCCAGCACCGCTTGCCGGCGATCGGCGGGCAGGGCATCCAACTGCACCCAGTCTTCCAGCTGCGCCGGACTGGCGGCGACCAGGATCATGCCTTTCTCGATGGGCCGCTGCTTGAGTGCAAGCAACTTCATCACCGCTGTTTCGTTGGAGGGATCACAGCCCAGGCCCCAGACCGCTTCGGTCGGGTAGGCGATCACGCCGCCGGCTTTGAGGGCAGGGACGACGCTGTGCAGGTCGAGTTCGAGCATGGTCAGCACCAGTGGAGGGCTGCTGCGTTCGCTACGCAGCGGCCCGCGAAAGGGACGCAAAGCAAAGGCCGCCCGGTGGGCGGCCTGCTGCGGGTGCTGTTGATTATCCGCCTGTTGGCGGGGGAGGGGAGATGAAAGCAGTAGCAGTGCTGGTTCCCACCCTCGGGAGCAAAGCCTACCCTCATCCGCCCCCCGCCTTCGCGGGGGCAGGCTCTTCGGACACCTTCTCCCGGAGGAGGGAGAAGGAAGTGCAGGTTCAGAACGGCGGTGCGTCGTCGGCGGCCGACGTCTTCACGGCCTTCTTGGCGACGGTCTTCTTGGTGGCCTTCTTGGCAGCGGTCTTTTTGGTCGCGGCTTTCCTGGTGGCGGCCTTCTTGGCCGGCGCCTTCTTCGCGGCGGCCTTCTTCGGTGCCGCTTCCTTCTTCACCGCGGTCTTCTTGGCGGCCTTCTTGGCACCAAAGCCCTTGCGTACCGGCTTGCCGGTCTCGGCCATCAGCTGCTCGACTTCGGCCAGGCTCAGCGAGGCCGGCTCGCGATCCTTGGGGATCTTGCCGTTCATCTTGCCGTCGCTGATGTAGGGCCCAAAGCGGCCGTTCAACACCTGGATGTCCGAGCCTTCGAACTCCTTGATTATGCGGTTGCGGGCAATCTCTTCCTTCTGCTCGACCAGGAAGATGGCGCGGGCCAGGTCGATCTTGTAGGGATCGTCTTCCTTGGTCAGCGAGGCATAGGTGCTGCCGCGCTTGGCGAACGGGCCAAAGCGGCCGATGCCGACGGTGACTTCCTCGCCATTGGCGTCGGCGCCAAGCTTGCGCGGCATGTCGAACAGCTTCAGTGCTTCGTCCAGCGAGATCGAGTAGATGCTCTGGCCTGGCTGCAGCGAGGCGAACTTGGGCTTTTCCTCGTCATCGACGGTGCCGATCTGCACCATCGGGCCGAAGCGGCCGATACGGGCGGTGACCTCCTTGCCGCTGACCGGGTCCGGGCCCAGCACGCGCGCGCTGCCGGCATCGGTGCGGTCCAGCGATTCGCTCTTGTCGGTGACCAGTTCCTTGAACGGGCCCCAGAAGCGCTCCATCAGCGGCACCCACTCTTCCTCGCCGCGCGACACCGCATCCAGCTCGTCCTCGAGTTTGGCGGTGAAGTCGTAGTCGACGTACTGTGTGAAGTGGCTGGACAGGAACTTGCTCACCGCACGGCCAACGTCGGTTGGCTTGAAGCTGCGGCCTTCCATCTCGGTGTACTTGCGGAACAGCAGGGTCTGGATGATCGAGGCGTAGGTCGACGGACGGCCGATGCCGTACTCTTCCAGCGCCTTGACCAGCGCCGCTTCGGTGTAGCGCGGCGGCGGCTGGGTGAAGTGCTGCTCGGCCAGGATGCGGTCCAGCGGCACGCGGTCGCCGGGCTTCATCAGCGGCAGCTTGCGGCCCTCATCCTCATCCTCGGCACTCTTGCTGTCCTTGCCTTCCTCGTACACGGCCAGGAAGCCGGGCACCACCACGGTGGTGCCGCTGGCGCGGAACACGTGCTCGCTGCCGGCCGACAGATCGACACTGACGGTGTTCAAGGTGGCCGGGATCATCTGGCAGGCGACGGCGCGCTTCCAGATCAGTTCGTACAGCTTGCGCTCGTCGTCGGTCAGGTACTTGCCCAGCTGCGCCGGTGTGCGCAACGCCGAGGTCGGGCGCACGGCTTCGTGGGCTTCCTGGGCGTTCTTGGATTTGGTGGTGTAGGTGTTGGGCTTGTCCGGCAGCGCGCTGATGCCGTAGTCGCGGGCGATCACGTCGCGGATCTCGGCCAGCGCGTCCTGCGACAGGCTCACCGAGTCGGTACGCATATACGAGATCAGGCCGACCGTGCCTTCATCGCCGATCGCCACACCTTCATACAGCTTCTGCGCCACCTGCATGGTCTTGCGGGTGGTGAAGCCGAGCTTGCGCGAGGCTTCCTGCTGCAGGGTGGAGGTGGTGAACGGCGCGGCCGGGCGACGCTTGCGCTCCTTGCTGGCCACGTCGGTGACATGCAGCGCGCCCTGCGCGGCCTGCTGGATGCGCAGGCGCGCGGCTTCGGCGGTGTCGCCGTCGGTAACCGTGAACTGCTCGAACTTCTGGCCGTCCAGCTTGATCAGGCGGGCATTGAAGTGCTGCGAGGGATGCGCACAGGCGGCCTCGATGCTCCAGTATTCGCGTGAGATGAAGGCTTCGATCTCTTCCTCGCGCTCGACGATCATGCGCAGCGCCGGGCTCTGCACGCGGCCGGCGGACAGGCCACGCTGCACCTTGCGCCACAGCACCGGCGACAGGTTGAAGCCGACCAGGTAGTCCAGCGCACGCCGTGCCTGCTGGGCATCGACCAGGTCCGAGGCGATCTCGCGCGGCTGGGCAATGGCTTCCTTGATCGCACGCGGGGTGATTTCGGTGAACACCACGCGCTGCATCGGCTTGCCATCGGACAGGCCGCGCTGCTTCAGGATCTCGGCGATATGCCAGCTGATGGCTTCACCCTCGCGATCCGGGTCGGTCGCCAGCAGGATGTCATCGGCGCCCTTTGCGGCTTTTGCGATGGCTTCGACGTGCTTCTCGTTCTTCTCGATCAGGTCGTAACGCATGGCGAACCCGTTCTCGGGGTCAACCGCGCCCTCCTTGGGAACCAGATCGCGCACATGCCCATACGAGGCCAGGACCGTGTAGTCCTTGCCGAGGTATTTATTGATCGTCTTGGCCTTGGCGGGCGATTCGACGATGAGCAGGTGCTTGGGCATGTCAGTACATTCTTGGGGCGGAACGCCCTTGGGGGGCGCTAGGGTGGCTTAAACCGGGACGATAGTGAAGCCGGTGTGTGGGTTGTGCATAAGCCGACGCCCGGGTTACGGCCCGGGCGTTCAGCTTGGTTCCTTATTTAGAGGAATCATGCCGGGGTGGCCGCTGTCAAGCCACCCGGGCGTCTCAGTTGAAGTTTGACGAGGCGATACCGATCACCGCCAGCACCGCCACGATACCCAGCAGAGCCAGCAGACCAAAGATCGACAGCACCACGATGGTGACCGTGCCCAGGCCGCGCTGCTGCCATTCCGGGTTGTCGGTGAAGGCCCACTTGTCCACCACCAGGGTGTCGCAGACCATGTCGTGGACACCCTGCTTGCGCTGGGTGAAGGCCACCATCAGGCCGGAGATCAGTACACCAAGGCCGCAGGTGACCACGGTGAACAGGACCAGGGCGATATAGCGCAGGAAGCCGCGCCAGAAGGTAAGGCCTTCGCCATTGCCGCGCACCACCTTGATGCCGACCGCCATCTTGCCGAGGCTGGCCATGTTGCTGGTGGAGTACATCCAGCCGAAATAAACCGCCGGTACCAGGATGCTGATGGCGTAGTTGAGGGTGTAGAAGGTGACCATCACGCCGGCGCTGGCGACGTCCGAGCCGGACAGCGAGGCCATGCTCACGCCCATCACCAGCATCAGCGGGATCAGCAGCGCGTAGCTCAGGATGCCGGTGACGAAGCTGTCGATGATGGAGGCGGCAAAACGACGCCACAGCCCGGCATGGACCACTTCGCCGCCGTGCACCACGTTGCTGTAGTCGCGGCTGACCGTGCCGGGGGCGGCATACGGTGAGTCCTGGCGATCAGCGGCTGCGGCGGCGGCAGCCGCCACCGCGCTGCCGTCGGCGATGGCGGTGTAATCCGCGCGCAGGTCGATGCCTTCCGATGCCGGTGCGGTCACCAGCAGTTGCAGCTCTTCGGCGGCCGCCGACAGCGGCTGCCATTGCGGCATGCCTTCGCGCCAGACCAGGGTGGTCAGGTCAAGCTCGCCCTTGCGGAACAGTTCACGGATCGCCCCGGCTTCGACCGGGCCATGCCGCTCGCGCTGGGCATCGGCGTAGTACCACTCACTCATCGGTTTCCCCTGAGAAATTTCGCCTTCGGCAATCAGCCGCGGCAGTTGGCTGGCAGGTATTTGTCATCCACGTCCGAGCTGCATTCCCAGGTCGCGGCCTGCATATCGTAGTCGAGCCAGAGGGTTTTGCCGTGCAGGGCGGGTTCCTGGGGGCTGTTGAACTGCGCTTCCAGCCCGCAGTGACCGTCCTCGAAGCGGCCAACGCGCACGCTGCCGAGGTTGCCGCTGGCATAGCTCTCGGGGCTGCCGAAGCCATCTTCGCCGTTCACCGGGCAACGTTCGTTGGCGGCGGCGAAGCCGGCAATATCCGAGCTCAGGGGCTGCAGCTGGGTGTAGACCATGCTGGTCCTGGCACGTTGCTGGTAGTCCTTGTAGGCGGGAAGGGCAATGGCGGCAAGGATCGCCAGAATGGCCAGGCCAATCACTGCCACAACCGCAGCGATGATGGCGGCAATGGCGCAGCCGGACAGGCCCTGCTTGGGCGGAGCCGTCGCAGCAGGGTAACGGGGCACCTGCTGCAGCGGCGGTGGCATGGGGGCGGCGCTTGCCGGGGCATCGGTATCGGCAGCAGGCGGGGTGATGCCCAGTTCGGCTGCAAAGTCGCGCAAGGGCCGCCAATCGCCGGCGCCCTCGCGCCATAGCAAGGTGTCGGCATCGATGCGGCCGGAACGGTGCAGTTCGACGATGTTTTCAGTCGGCAACGGGCCGCGCCGTTCGCGGTTGCCTTCGGCGTAGAACCATTGGCTCACGTGGGTTTCCTCATGCGTCCCTGCATGCCGCGTGGGCTCAGTGCAGGGGTTCGGGTTCGTCGACGAACATCTGGGTTTCCATCCAGGCGTAGGCAGCTTCGGCACCGGGTTGGTTGAACAGCACCATCAGCACCACCCACTTGAGGTCGTCCAGGTCCAGTTCGTCCTGGTCCAGGGCCATGGCACGGTCCAGCACCAGCTCGCGCTGGTCTGCGTCGAGGATGCCATGCTGTTCCAGGAACAGCAGGAAACCCCGGCAATCCACGTCCAGTTTGTCCAGCTCGGGGCCGTGAAAAATGCGTACAGGCCCGTCAACGCGGGGCCGTGCGACTGCCGGGCGCTGTTCGGCCAAGGCATCGAGCCAGTCGAAGGCCTTGCTGATTTCGGTGGGACTGAAACCGGCCTGGATCAGGCCGTTCTGGAGCGAGTCGCGGTCTCGGATGAGATCGGCATCCTCGCTGAAATAATGTTCAAACAGGTACAGCAGGACGTCCAGGATGCTCTCTTTCATTGCCCCTCGGCCTGCGCCAACGGCGCTGTGGAGGTGAAGGAACCCTCAGGTGCGGCTGTAGCGTCCATGTGCGGACGACACGCTCCCTTGCAGTTCCATGAGCAGCAGCATGGATGACAGCTTGGCAGCCGTCAATCCAGAGCGCTCGATCAGTGAATCCATACCGGTTGGGTCATGGCCCAGTGCTTCCCACAATCGCTGGTAGTCCGGGTCCGGCAGGTCCGGGACCGGGGAGGGCCCGGTCACTGCGGTCGAGATGGGGGTGTGCAAGCGGTTTTGCAAGGCGTTGCCCAGTTCGCCAGCCAGATTGGCCACGCCTTCAAGAATGTGGTCGGCCTGTGTCACCAATGTGGCACCGTCGCGGATCAGGCGGTGGCAGCCGCGGGCCATGGGGTTGTGGATGGAGCCGGGCACCGCGAATACCTCCCGGCCGGCCTCGCTGGCCAGGCGTGCGGTCAGCAGGGCACCAGAGCGTTCGGCGGCCTCAACCACCACGGTCCCCAGGGTCAAGGCGGCCAGCAGGCGGTTGCGTGCGGGGAACTGGCCGCTGCGTGGCACCGTGCCCGGTGCGTATTCGCTGACCACGGCGCCGTGTGCGGCCAGCTCGGCCTGCAGCTGGCGGTGGTGGCGCGGGTAGGCGATGTCCGGCCCGGTGCCGATGACGGCATAGCTCGGCGCGGCGGCGGCCATCGCTGCACGGTGGGCTGCAGCGTCGATGCCAGCGGCCAGTCCGCTGGCGACGGTCAGGCCGCAGCGGGCCAGTTCATCGGCCAGGTGGCGGGCGATATCGCGGCCGCCGGCGCTGGGGTTGCGGCTGCCGACCACGGCGATGGCGGGTTGCCAGAGCACGCCGGGGTTGCCGTCCACGAACAATGCGACGGGTGGATTGGGGGCCTGGCCCAGCAACGGTGGGTAGTCGGCGGTGGCCCAGCCCAGCAGCTGGTGGCGGGGCTCGGCCAGCCAGTTGAGCCCGCGTGCCAGGGCTGCCGGGTCCGGGTGGGCAAGGGCGTGGCATTGATCGGCCGTGCAGCCGGCCGCGCGCCAGGTGGCGGCACCAGCTGCCAGCACAGCCGTGGCATCACCCAGCTGATCCAGCAGTTGCCGCAGCGGCAGCAAGGGGCCGCCGGCCAGCACCAGTATCAGCAGCGCCTGTGTGTCGGTCCGCCACGTTTCGGAAGAGGCTGTCATGGCCTGGGAGCATCAGGCCAACATGACAACGGCGCCCTCGGGCGCCGTTGTCGTGGTCTATCAGGCTTGTACGCTTACTGTGCGTCCGGATGCTTCAGCTCGTAACCCACGCGGGCCGGCTGGTTGCCTTCCATGATCAGGGCGTAGCTGACCTTGTCAAAGGTACGGAACACCATGGCATGGGCGGCATATTCCTCAGGCAACGCCACCCGGCCGACGCCGTCGTGGAAACTGCTGTCGATACGCGAGCTGTCGCGACGAGCCACGCGGTCGCTGACATGGCTGCCGCTGCGCCAGATCGAGAACACCGTGCCATTGTCGATGCCTTCGCGTGCACCTGCGGAGATGGCAATGACGTCACGCGGGCCACCGCTGGTAAGGGTGTCGGTCACCGCCAGCACACGGATATGGCCCGGCAGCGGGTTGCTGGCCGGTGCGTGCGGGATGAACTGCAGGTCATACGGCTGGGCCTGGACCGGTACCAGGCGGTCGCCGGCGCGTACTTCGCGACCACTGTCTTCCAGGCGCAGGGTCGAGGCCTGGCCTTCGTCGGCACCGACCTTGGTCACCGTGCCGATGTTGACCTGGGCCAGTTCGTAGCCAAGGAACTCGTTGCGATCACTGCTGGCAACGTAGTCCTTCCACAGGTTGCCCTGGCCCGGCAGCGTGTTGCCACGGACTTCCAGGTCGGTGCTGGGCTTGGGCTGGCTGTAGCTGACCGTCGGCCGCACCACCATGTAACGCTGGCCCGGCTGCGTGCCCTGCAGGCCCACGACATACGCCAGCTGGCCGGCACTGGCACGCAGCCGGTCTTCTTCCAGCCCGACCACGTACGGCAGTTCCTTGAAGCTGTCGACGATGTTCAGGTTCTTCAGGAAGGGTTCGACATCAGTCAGCGGTATGGCATTGATCGGGGCTTCCTGGCGTGGGCCGGGCTGGGCGGTCACGCGGTCCAGGTAGGCCAGGCTCAGGATATCGCCCGGGTAGATCAGGTGCGGATTCTTCACCTGCGGGTTGGCTTGCCAGATCTCCGGCCAAAGCCACGGCTTCTTCAGGAAACGTGCCGATATATCCCACAGCGTATCGCCCTTGCGCACCACATAGGTGTCAGGGTGCGAACCGTTCATTTCCACGGCGACAGCATAGGTCGTCACGGTCAGCAGCGCCGCGGCGGCGACCGTACGTATTTGTTTCAACATGGTTGCGATCTGCCTGATTCCCCAACAGGTTGGCGCACTATATTGCAGAAATGGGCGCGCCGGGCAAGCGCAAGCGGTAGAATTGCGACATCTTGCCGGTTTAAGCGGCATCCCCCACAGGTATTGCTATGGCCCTCCTGCCCATTCTCGAATTCCCCGACCCTCGGTTGCGCACCAAGGCGGCGCTCGTTGATGCCGCCGAAGTGACCACGCCGGCGTTCCAGCAGCTGCTCGACGACATGTTCCAGACCATGTACGAAGCGCCCGGCATTGGCCTGGCCGCCAGCCAGGTCGACGTGCACAAGCGCTTCATGGTCATCGACGTCAGCGAAGAGCGTGACGCGCCGATGGTGTTCATCAACCCGCAGATTGCCAGCGCCAGCGAGGGCGGCCGCGTCTATCAGGAAGGCTGCCTGTCGGTGCCTGGCATCTACGCCGATGTCACCCGTGCCGACTCCATCGTTGTGCGCTTTCTCGACCGTGAGGGCAAGCAGCAGGAGCTGGCGGTCGACGGCCTGCTGGCCACCTGCGTGCAGCATGAGATGGACCACCTTGATGGCAAGCTGTTCATTGATTACCTGTCGCCGCTGAAGCGCGAGATGGTGCGCAAGAAGCTGGCCAAGTCGCGCAAGCACGTCGCTTGATTCAAGGGCGGGATCGGGGAGTCGGAACCGGGGATTGGCTGGAGCAGGCTGTGCCGCGCCTCCCTGATGTCCTGGCGCTCTGTCCTGTGTCCTTGGTCTGCACGCTCCTTTTTTGATTCGCGATTGGCCACAGCCGCCGTTGGCTTGCTGTTGCCAATCCCGAATCCCGAACAGCGAATTCCCGCCCAATGAAAATCATCTTTGCCGGTACCCCGGAATTTGCCGTTGCCTCGCTGGCTGCCGCTGCGCGCCAACATGAAGTGGTGGCTGTCTACACGCAGCCGGACCGCCCGGCGGGCCGTGGCCGCGGGCTGATGCCATCGCCGGTCAAGCTGGATGCGATCGCGCGGGGTATCCCGGTGTTCCAGCCGGAAAGCCTGAAAACCGCCGAGGCACAGCAGCAGCTGCGCGATCTGCAGCCGGACCTGATGATCGTGGTGGCGTATGGCCTGATCCTGCCCAAGGCCGTGCTGGCCATCCCTACCCACGGTTGCTGGAACGTACATGCTTCGCTGCTGCCGCGTTGGCGGGGGGCGGCGCCGATCCAGCGCGCGATCGAGGCCGGTGATGCCGAAACCGGTGTCTGCCTGATGCAGATGGAGGCGGGCCTGGATACCGGCCCGGTCCTGTTGCGCCAGCACACCCCCATCAGCGATACCGATACCGGTGGGCAGTTGCATGATCGCCTGGCACAGATGGGCGCGCAGGTGCTGTCCGACGGCCTGGGCCTGCTGCGTGCCGGCCTCAAGCCCGTGCCGCAGGTGCAGCCGGAAGCCGGCGTGACCTATGCGCACAAGCTGGACAAGGCCGAGGCACGCCTGGATTGGAGCCGTGATGCGGCCGCCTTGGCGCGCACCGTGCGTGCGTTCAATCCCTGGCCGGTGGCCGAGGCCAGCCTGGCCGGGGAGCGCGTGCGCATCCACGGCGCGGTGGCCATCGCCGACAACCTGGGCAAGGCGCCGGGTACCGTGATCGGCGCCTCACGCGAAGGCATCGACATCGCCTGTGGGGAAGGTGCATTGCGCTTGCGCGTTGTGCAGCGTGAGGGCGGCAAGGCGATCACTGCCGCCGACTATCTCAACGCCCGCCGTGATCTGCGGGTCGAGGGCTGAGGGGTGGCGACAACGACCTCTCCCTGGGCCGGCAAAGGAGGCAGTACGCAGGTGCCGGGCGTACAGACCCGGGCACTGGCGGCCAAGGTGCTGGCTGCCGTGCTGGGCAAGGGGCGCTCGCTGAAGGCGGAGTTGGCCTTGGCGCTGCCGCGGTTGGAGGACAGCCGCGATCGCGCTTTGCTGGAGGCGATCTGCTTTGCCGCGCTGCGCCGTCGTTTTGTCTACGAGCAGGCGCTGGCGACCTGGCTGCAGAAGCCATTGGGGCCGCGTGACGTGGACCTGCGCGGCTTGCTGATGGCCGGGTTCGCCCAGCTTGATGCCCTGCAGCTGCCTGCCCATGCGGCGTTGTCCGCCACCGTGGAAGCGGCCCGGGCGCTGGGCCGTGAGCGCCAGGCCGGTCTGGTCAACGCTGTACTGCGGCGTGCCCAGCGCGAGGGCTTTGCTGAAGCGCGCGCTGAGGATGCCTGGCCGCATTGGTTGCTGCAGCAGGTCCGACACGATTGGCCGGAGCAGGCCGAAGCCATCATCGCCAACAGCCTGCAGCCCGCGCCGCTGTGGCTGCGGGTGAACCGGCAGCAGCACGACCGCGAGGCCTATGCGCAGCTGCTGGCGCAGGCCGGTATCGAGGCGGTGGGCGAAGCGCTCAGTGCCGACGCGCTGCAATTGCCGCAAGCGGTACCGGTCGGCAGTCTGCCGGGGTTCGCGCAGGGTGCGGTGTCGGTGCAGGACCTGTCCGCCCAGCAGGTGGCTGATGCGCTGGCCCCGGCAGTGGGTGCGCGGGTGCTTGATGCCTGCGCAGCGCCGGGCGGCAAATCGGCACATCTGCTGGAACGCGATCCCTCATTGCAGCTGCTGGCGCTGGATGTGGACGCGCGCCGCCTGCAGCGTATCCGTGAAACCTTTGCCCGTACCGGTGTAGGGGCAAAGGCGGCAGTGCAGGCGGTGGATGCCGCCGATCTGGCTGCCTGGTGGGACGGGCAGCCATTCGATGCAGTACTGCTGGATGCCCCCTGTTCGGCAACCGGCATCATCCGCCGCCAGCCCGATGTGCTGCTGCATCGGCGCCCGGCGGATATCGATGCGCTGGTCGCCCTGCAGGCGCGGTTGCTGGATGCGCTGTGGCAGGTGCTGCGCCCCGGCGGTGTGCTGCTGTACTCGACCTGCTCGATCCTGCAGCGGGAGAACGCCGCGCAGGTGGCGAGCTTCCTGCAGCGCCACGCCGATGCCAGCGTGCAGCCGCTATCGGCCGCGTTTGGGCATGACCAGGCGGGCGCGCGTCAGCGCCTGCCAGCCGAGCAGGGTGGCGATGGCTTCTTCTATGCGCGACTGCTCAAGTGCGGGGACTGCTGACAGACCTGGACCTTCCCTTGTTGCAATGATCTAGTCCGGCCAGGCCAGCGAATGCTGGCCTGCTCCAGTTGCCCCGCACCGAGTCCATTGATGTCTCTTCCCCTGTCCACTCCGCCGTTGTATGTCGTCAATCTGCCTGCATCGGCGGATCGTCGTGAGTCCATGCAACGCCAAGCGGCGTCATTGGGACTGGCATTGGAATTTTTCGAGGCGGTCAACGGCCGCCAGCCCCATCCGCTGTTCGCGCATGTGGATGAGGGCCGGCGGGTGGCAAGCAAGGGGCGTCCGTTCAAGCCCGGTGAGCTGGGTTGCTGGGCCAGCCACTACCTGCTGTGGCAACGCTGCGTGCAGCGCGGTGAACCGATCATCGTGCTGGAGGATGACATCCGGTTGTCGCCGCGGTTTGTCGATTTGTTGCAGGCATTGCCACAACTGCCGGCGCAGGTGGGTTACTTCCGCCTGCATGCCGGTGATCGCCCCAGCACGCCCTGGCTGCAGTTCGGTGATTTCGTGCTGCACCGTTATTGGCGCAGTCCGCTATGCACCCAGGGCTATTACCTGACACCGGATGCCGCTGAAAAGCTGCTGCGTCACGCGCGGCGCTGGGTGCTGCCGGTGGATGACTACATGGACCTGGCGTGGTTGCACGGGGTGGAATGCCTGGGGCTCAAGCCCGGCGTGGTGCACAGCGATGATGACTTCGAATCGACCATCCAGGTTGGGCGTGGGCCCAAGCCTGCCCTCGGGCCCTGGGGTTGGATTACCCGGGAAGGCTATCGCGCAGGTCTGAACCTGCGCTGGTTCCTGCACAATCTTCCGCAGCGCCTGCGCAGGCGCCGAATTTAAGCAGAGCGCCAAATAAGACGGCCCGCCATTGGCGGGCCGTCCTGCATCAGTCCTTGTGGCCGCGGTGGCCCATGATGATTCCCAGCGCGCGCTCGTAGCGTTTCCACCAAGGGGCATTGCCGCGCAGCGCCAGGGACGCATAGCGCTTGCGCTCCTTGCGGGTGGGGTTGGGCTTGGTGCGGTACTCATACTTGCTCTGAACGCTGCAGCCATCATCCAGGCCCACCCGCCATGCATACTGGCGGACGATGCCGTAGTTGCGCAGGTTATTGCGGTAGATCGCGCTGGGATCCTGGCGGGTGGCCCACCAGCCATTGCTGCCGTGGGTGCGGTATTCCACGCAGCCGGTGGGCAGGTAGTACTTGCGTGCACCCATGATGCTGGCACCATGCACCACGCAGGCATCAGCGCACAGTTTCCAATGGCGGCGGAAGCTGTGCGGCAGGTCCAACACGTTCTCGGCCCAGTGGCGGCGCAGCGAGATGGCCGAAGTGGGGGCACCGTACCAAGGCACCAGGAAATAGGTACTGACCGCGGTATAGCCCAGGTCGATGGGCTGCACGCTGTTTTCGTAGCGGATGTCCATCTGGTCGATGCCGAAGGTCTGCAGGTCGCTGAAAATGAAATCGACGTCGCGGCGGGCATCGTAGACCGCGCCGATCTTTTCCAGATAGCCCGGTTTCCAGCGGTCATCGGCATCCAGGAAGCACACCACATCGGCGGTGGCCGCCGCTACACCACGCTGGAACGCGGCCAGTTGGCCCTCGTTCTTGTCGAACAACAGGGTCACGCGCGGGTCGTTGCCGTAGCGATCACGCAGCATCTGCGGCGACGCATCGGTGGAGCCGTCATCCACCACCAGCACCTGGGCGGCTGGACGGGTCTGCGCCAGTGCGCTTTCCACCGCCTCGAACACGAACTTGGCGTAGTTGTAGTTGGTGATGACCACCGCAAAGGTGGTCATGCCTTGTCCTCGGCCAGCAGGGTGCGGAAGTAGGCGATGGTTTCCTTCAGGCCGTCCTCCAGGGACACCTTGGGCTCCCAGCCCAGCTTTTCCTTGGCCAGCGAGATGTCAGGCTGGCGTTGCTTCGGGTCGTCGGAGGGCAGGGGCTGGTGGACCAGACGTGAGCGGCCGCCGACCAGGTTGAGGACCTTCTCTGCCAGTTCCAGCATGGTGAACTCACCGGGGTTGCCGATGTTGACCGGGCCGGTGAAGCCGGCCTCGGTGTCCATCATGCGGGTCATCACTTCGATCAGGTCGTCGACGTAGCAGAAACTGCGGGTCTGGCTGCCGTCGCCGTAGATGGTGATGTCCTGGCCGCGCAGGGCCTGCACGATGAAGTTGCTGACCACGCGCCCGTCATTTGGGTGCATGCGCGGGCCATAGGTGTTGAAGATGCGCACTACCTTGATATCCAGCGCGTGCTGGCGGTGGTAGTCGAAGAACAGGGTTTCCGCGCAGCGCTTGCCTTCGTCGTAGCAGCTGCGCAGGCCGATCGGATTGACCCGGCCCCAGTAGCCTTCCTGCTGCGGATGGACTTCCGGGTCGCCATAGACCTCGCTGGTGGAGGCCTGCAGGATGCGGGCATTCAAGCGCTTGGCCAGGCCCAGCATGTTGATTGCACCATGCACGCTGGTCTTGGTGGTCTGCACCGGATCGTGCTGGTAGTGCACAGGCGATGCCGGGCAGGCCAGGTTGAAGATGCGGTCGACTTCCACGTACAGCGGGAAGGTGACGTCATGGCGCATCAGTTCGAAGTTGGGATTGCCCAGCAGGTGCGCGACATTGCGCTTGCTGCCAGTGAAGAAATTGTCGGCGCAGAGGATGTCGTGCCCGTCGGCGACCAGTCGGTCGCACAGGTGGGAACCGAGGAAACCGGCGCCGCCGGTAATCAGAATGCGCTGCATTTTATCTTCTCAGGTGAATGGCTTTGCCGGACTGCTTCAGTGCCCCCCTGAGCTCGGCGGATGCCATTTTGTCATGGCCCGAATGTCATTGGTGAACCTTGCATGGCTCTGCCATGCGATGGGCAGGGGGGGGCATAGCGGAAAAAACGTCTGGATCTGCTAAAAGGACAGAGTTTTCCTAAACTGCCCAAGGCCGCCTCGGCCCGATCGTTCAATGCCCCATCCGCCTTCCGTTGCTGCTGCGCCCCGTTTCCAGGCCTTCCGGGGGGGGCGTTGGCACGTTCTTCACGGCATCGCCAGTGTGGCTGTGTTCCTGCTGCCAGCGCTGGTGCTCAGCACACCGACCAATCTGCTGCCGTTCGGTTTGCTGCTGCTGCTCAGCAGCCTGGGTGGGGCGGACTACCTGTGGCGTGCGCGGCCGGCAGCGCGTCCCTATGCGGGTTTGCTGGCGATGCTGGCAGCGGCGGTGATCGCCCTGGGGGTGTGGTCGGTCTGGCATTTCAACCAGGTGGTGGAGGATGTCGACAACCGCTCGCGGTTTCTGGTGATGCCGTGGGCGATGCTCTGGGCGTGTGCATTGCGGCCCTCGCAAGGGGCGTTGTGGTGGGGCGCGTTGACCGGCTTGGTGGCGACCCTGGTGGTGGCGGTGGTGCAGGTGGCGGGTGGGCTGGAGCGCGCCGAAGGGTGGACCAATGCCATCGTTTTGGCGGATACCGTGCTGGTCCTGATGGTGGTGCTGGTGCTCTGCCGGCCCCCGCACAAGTGGTGGTTGATCGGGGTTGGAATGCTGGCGGGGGGCGTAGTGATCCTGCTCAGCGGTAGTCGCGGCGTATGGCCGGCGCTGCTGCTGCTGCTGCTGGTGATGGCGCTGTGCGTGCCCTGGCGTAGCGGGCGCTTCCGCCTTGCGGTACTGGCTGGCATGGTCGCCGTTGCCGCCGTGCTGGTGCTGGCAGTGCCCCAGCTGCGTGAAATGACCCGGCTGGATGAGCTGCACAGCGATGTGCAGCGGATCGAGCGCGGGGACGTGAACTCATCGGCCGGTGCCCGCCTGGAGCGGTTGCAAGTTGCCTGGGACACCCTGCGTGAACGGCCTTGGGCAGGCATTGGTATCGGCCATTTCGATACCGCCATGGAGCGTTTGCCGGAGTGCCGTCCCCCAGCCGTGGCGGTGGCCCGCTGCGACCTGGGCCATGCCCACAACGATCTGGCCGAATGGTCGGCAACCATGGGCATCCCCGGCAGCATGTTGTTGTTGCTGGTTTACGGGCTGCCACTGTGGCTGTTTGCACGCCTGCACCGACTTGGGGGTGAGCCGGACTTCCGTGGGCCGGCCGCGGCGGGGCTCATGCTGGTTGCCACCTTCGTACTGTGCGGAATGACCCAATCGATGTTTGCCCACCAGATTACCGCCAGTGTCTATACGACGCTGGTGGGGCTGTTGGCGGGTATGTCGGTGCTGGATGCCGCGCGCCGGCGACAGGCTGCAGATCAGGGCTGAGCGCGTGGTGGGTCGACCAAGGGTTGCTGGTTGTTCAGCAGCCACAGCATGATGGTCTTCTGGCGCACGTAGTTGGCGCTGACAAAGGCTTCGATCAGGCCCGGCCAGCCGTCCAGGAAGCCGCGTTTGATCACATAGCTGCGGAAGAAGCGCCAGCTGGGGGCCAACACCAGTTTGCCCAGGGTGGCGCGCTTGCCCTTGGCGTGTTCGTACTCTGCCATCATCCGGGCATATTTCTGCTTCTTGTCCAGCAGCTGCAGGAAACTGCGGTAGGGATGATGCAGCAGGTCGCCCGGCAGCAGGGCAACCGGACCATCGACGGCGACCGCTTCATGGATCTCACGATCGCCGCGCCAGCCGCCATGGCGGCGGTCGAACAGTCGCAGCACGCGGTCCGGGTAAGCCGTGCCGTGGCGCAGGAAGCGCCCGAAGTACTCCGAGCAGCGCGCGAAGCGGTAGCCCACGGCGCGGACGAAGCCGGCATCACGCTCGGCCTCGATCGCCGCGCGCAGGTGGGCATCCACCCGTTCGTCGGCATCCAGGCACAGCACCCAGTCGTGGCTGGCCTGCTCCACGCAGAACGCCTTCTGGCTGCGGAACCCGGTGAATGCCCGCTGCACCACGCGTGCGCCTGCGGCTTCGGCGACGGCGACGGTGGCATCACTGGAGAACGAGTCCACCACCACGATCTCATCGCAGAACGCCAGCGAGGCCAGGCAGTCCCCGATGCGGTCGGCCTCGTTGAAGGCGATGATGCAGGCCGACAGGCGTGGGCGCGCGCTGGGCGCGGGGGTGGTTGGGCTGGGCATGGTGATCGGTGGCGGGGGAACCGGGCCAAGCCTAGCAGCGACGGCTTCCACTGGCGATGCGATAATTGCGCCATATCCGGGATATTCAGGAGTTCCCCGCCGTGCCACGCCACTATCTGCTGTACGGGTCCGAGCGTTATGCGCTGGCCATTCTGCGTCCGCTGCAGGCCGCGATCCGCGCGCGTGGCGACGAGGCCGCCTGGTTCTTCGATGGCCCGGGCGCCGAGGACCTGACCGCCGATGAGACCCTGCTGAGCGTGCAGCAGGTGCGGGCCTGGAACCCCTGCGCGGTGATCACCTCATCCAACGCGGTGCCGCACTTCTTCCCCGGTGTGAAGGTTGAAACCTTCCATGGCTTCGACGCTGGCAAGCCGCGCCATATCTACATCCGTGGCTTCTTTGACCTGTACTGCACCACCGGCCCGCGCGATACCGCCGCGTTCTCGGAGCTGGCGGAGAAGGCTGGCCATTTCTCGGTGGTGGAAACCGGTTTCCCCAAGATCGACCCGTTCATGAGCCAGCTGCAGGATCAGCCGGATCCGGTCCGTGAGCCGCCGGTGATCCTGTACCACTCCACCTTCTCGCCGTCGTGGAGTGCCGCCGGCATCCTGTATGACGAGATCAAGCGTCTGTCGCAGACGGGCGAGTGGCGTTGGATTGTCACGTTCCATCCGAAGATGGACCCGGAAGTGGTGGCCAAGTACCGCGCGCTGGAAGGCCCCTACCTGCGCTTCGCTGACGACGACAACATCCTGGACCTGTTCCCGCAGGTGGACATGATGTGCTCGGATACCTCGTCCGCGCTCAACGAATTCCTGCTGACCTACAAGCCGGTGGTGACCTTCAAGAACCGCCGTCCGGGCCCGCAGCTGATCGATATCGATGACCCGGCGCAGTTCGAAGGCGCCATCCGCACCGCCTTGTCGCGGCCGCCGGAGTTGATGGCGGCGGTGCGTCAGTTCGCCGACCAGTTGCACCCGTATCGGGATGGCAAGTCCAGCGAGCGCATCCTGCAGGCCATTGATGATTTCATCGCCAAGGGCGGCCGCAATCGCAAGCCCAAGCCACGCAACTGGTGGCGCAAGATCAAGCTGCGCAAGCGTATTGGCTATTGGGGCCCGGCGCGGGTTTGAGTGCATGGGGGCGTTGCCCCCTCTCCCGCCCCTTCGGGGCACCCTCTCCCGCGAGGGGAGAGGGGAGGATGCGGCGAGTTGAAGCATTTTCTGCAATTGCAGCTTTACCCCTCTCCCCCTGCGGGAGAGGGTGCCCCGAAGGGGCGGGAGAGGGGGAAGCTCTTGATCCTCACCAGCGCAGCTTGCGCCGCGCCATTTCCCGCCCAAGCTGGGCCATCAGCGCGCGTGCCTGCGCCTCTTCCAGAAAGCGCAGTTGCAGTGCCGGCGAACCGGCGGCACCGGCCGTATCCAGGGTCAGCGTGGCGGTGCCAAGCCGCCGATCCAAGGGCGAGCGGTCCAGCCGCAATGCCTGCAGCTTGTCCAGCTCGGCCACCCGCCACCAGCGGTTCCACCAGCCGCCGCGGATGGCCACACGTTGCGCATCGATGCTGTAGCCGATGCGCGTGACCTGGCGGTAGGCCTTGAGCGCCGACCACGGCAGCCACAGCAGCGGCAACAACCCCCAGGGGCTGTCGGTCTCATGGACCAGCAACGCCGCCAGCAGCGGCATCAGCACCAGCGCGGGCAGGCATAGGCGCCACCACCCGCGCCGGCTGACCGGCTGCCACTGTTCGGGCGGCCATTGCAGCTGCGGCAGCAGGTGCTGCAGCAGCGCATCGCAGTTGGCCGGGGGGGCCAGCGGTGCCAGTTCCTTGAGTGCGCGCCCGGCCTGTTCCTGCTGGCCGCCGCTGGCGATATCCACACGCAGCTGGCGGCGCTTGAACAGGCGGTGCAGCGCGCCTTCGCGCAGGGTCCAGGCCTGGATGCGGCGGCGGGCCACGCTGCTGCGCACGCGGGTGAACAGGCCGCGCTCCACGGTCAGGCGCTTGTCGGCCTCGCTCAGGCCGAAGCCGTAGTACTGCACGATGGCCAGGCCCACCGACAACAGCTGCATCAGCAGCAGGGCAAGGGCCAGCAACAGCAGGCTGGAGGTGATCAGGCTCAGCGTGCCCAGCTGCAGCTGGCTGGCATAGCCGAAGGCCTGGCGGCCGTGTTCTTCGATGAAGTCGGAGGTGACCCGGCGCGGGAACAACTGGTAGGCCGCGCCGATGGCGGCGGCCACCACCACCATCGCGCGGTTGGAGATCAGCCCCAGCCGCACCAGCTCGCTGATGGGCAGGCGCAACAGGACGTCGTCGGCGGGTGCGTCCTGCGTGGCATGCAGCGGCGCATCGCTGCCACGCTGGCGGATCAGCCGCTCCAGCTCCAGTGCCTGCGCCAGCTTGAGCACGCGCATTTCCGCTTCGGGCTTATCGCCACCGGCCGATTCCAGGCGCAGCTCGGCCACGCCGAACAGCCGGTGCAGCAGGTTCTGGTGGACCACCACGTTGTGGATGCGCGCAAACGGGATCTCGCGCCGGGTACGTTCGAAGATGCCGCTGCGGATGCTCAGCGCATCCTCGCCAATGCAGTAGCGGTAGCTCAGGTACTGCAGCACGGCGCTGACCACCAGCGCCAGCACGATCGCCGCACTGATCCAGTGGTGGTAGGGCAGGTCGTCATCACTGCGGCTGCCAAATACAACCAGCGCCACCAGCGGCAGCAGGAACTGCTGCACCTGCTGTTGCAGGGCGAACAGCCAGGACCAGGGGTGCAGGCGTTGTTCTTCGCCCGGCAGCGGCGGAGGCGGGGTGCTCACAGGGCGTCGTCGTCGTGGTCGAGCTGGCGTGCCAGGCGGTCACGCAGGCGTTCGGCATCGGCCTGCGCCAACCCGGCCACCGCCACGGTGTTCATGCGGCTGCCGGCGGTATGCACGATCAACGTCGCCAGCCCGGCCATGCGCTCCAGTGGACCGCGCCGCAGGTCCAGGTGCTGCACGCGCGACACCGGCACCTGGCTTTCGCTCTGCCACATATGGCCGCGGCGTACGCCCAGCGATTGTGCGTCCAGCCGCCAGAAGGTGAGCCGGTGGCGGCGCCAACCAAACCAGGCGCCGAGCAGGGCGCCCAGCGCGGCCGCTGGCAAGGGGATCAGCAGCCAGTTGGAATGCTGGGTAACCAACATGGTCACCACGCTGGCGACGCCGAAAAGAAACGCCATGCTGATTGCCGCACCGGCAGCGGCGAACAGCGCACCGCGAGGTGGCAGGGGCTGCCAGGAGGTGTCATGCGGCAGCGGGGTATCGAAGGCAGGAGGTTCAGTCATGCGCTGACGATATAACGGCCGGGCGTTGCTGTGGGAGCTGCGGGGGCTGGGGAAACGGTGGGAGCGGCGTAAGCCGCGACGCTGGCGAGGCGGCAGGCTGCTTGTTGCGGAACAGCCCTCGCTCGTGATTTCAAGCCAGGACACCACCGCTGACGTCGGATGCTGCAGTGGCTTCGCGGCTTACGCCGCTCCCACAAAAGCCGCCAGGAATCGGTGTGCCTACTGCGCCGCCATGATCAGCGCATCCACATCCAGGTGGTGGCCAGCGCGGGCGGCCTTGGTGCGCAGGTACTGCTCGTTCTCGTGGGTGATTTCACCGGTGACCGGCACGCAGCCGACGACTTCGATACCGGCCTTGCGCAGGTGCTGCACCTTGGTGGGGTTGTTGGTCAGCAGCTGGATGCGCTGCACGCCCAGCGCACGCAGCATTGCCACGGCGCTGCCATAGCGGCGTTCGTCGGCGCCAAAGCCCAGCTGCGCATCGGCGTCGATGGTGTCCAGACCTTCGTGCTGGTAGCCGTAGGCGCGCATCTTGGCGGCGATGCCGGTGCCGCGGCCTTCCTGGTCCAGGTACAGCAGGATGCCGCCGCCCAACTCCTTGAGCGTGCGCAAGCCGCGCCGCAGCTGGTCGCCGCAATCGCATTTGAGCGAGCCGAACAGGTCGCCGGTGAGGCAGGACGAGTGCACGCGCACCGGCACGATGCCGCCCATGTCCGGGTTGCCGACGATCACCGCCACCTGGTCGCGCTGGGCGACGCCGCCGCGGAACACCGCGAACTCGCTCATGCCGACATCGCGCAGCGGCACCGGCGAGCGGGTCACCAGTTCGTAATCCTGGCCGGCCTGGCCCGCACCTTCGGCAAGGGCGGTGGTATCCAGCTGCAGGCAGTCATCGAAGGGGCTGGATGCTGCATCCAGTTCCACCGACACCATCGCCGGCAACAGCAGGCCCAGCCGTGCCACTTCCACCGAGGCGGCATCCAGGGCATCGCCATCGGGGTGCGCGCCGTCCGGTGCAGTGGCGTCACGCAGATAGGCCAGGGCCGGCAGCTCGGCGAAATCGCGGCCGGCCAGCGGGATGCGGATGCCGTTGGCGGCAGTGATCCCCAGGGTCTGCGCGCGCGCAGCGGTGAGGAACAGGTAATGGCGGTTGCCGGCCGCGCTGGCAAAGGCGGCAAAGCCTTCCGGCGAGCTGCTGTCCAAGGCGATGGCGGCCAGCCGTCGCGGCCCGTCGCTGATCACCACCGGGCGCCCGGCGCGCAGCTCTGCGGCGGCGCGCTCGCAACGGATGGCGGCGGTCTGGCCGAAGTAGGACGGGCTGGCGGAGCTGGGGCTGTTCATCTGGAACCTTATGGGGGCCGCTGGCCGTTGAATCAATCCAACGGCACCGGTGACGCAGTGTTGCAGAGGCGGGTTCAGTGCGGGTGACGGGCGGTGGCGTAAGGGTCGGTTTCACCGCTGCCGGGTGGCCGCAGCGTGTAGCGCTTGTAGGTCCACTGGTACTGCGCCGGGTCGCGGCGGGCGATGCGCTCGATGCCGCTGCTGAGGGTGGCTGCGGCCACTTGCAGGTCGGGGTCGGCGATCTGCGCTTCGGCCGGTTCGATATGCAGGGCGAAGTCGAGATCCGGCCCGGTGCGTTCGCACCAGCCATACAGCAAGGTGGCGCCGGTGCGCTCGGCCAGGCGGTTGACCAGGGTCATGGTCAGCGCCTGGATGCCGAAGAAGGGCACAAACACGCCGTCGCCGTTCTTGGGTTGCTGGTCGGGCAGGATGCCGGTGGCGCCGCCTTCCTTGAGAACCTTGAACAACTGCCGCACCGCCGGGCCCTCGGCGCGTACCTGGCGCACGTTGTCGCCGCCACGGCACAGCTGCAGGAACTCATCGCCGACCGGGTTCTCCGGTGGTGCATAGACGATGGCGATGGGGCCACGCGAGGCCAGCCACTGGTTCAGCAGCTCCCAGTTGCCGTAATGCGGGGCGATGACGATCACGCCCTTGCCCGACGCCAGTGCGGCGTCGTACAGCGCTTCACCGTGGCGTTCGCGCAGGTGCCGGGACAGGTTGCGGGCCGGGTCGTGGGTCCACAGGTACAGCGTTTCCAGGGCCTGGCGGGCAGTGGTGCGCAGCACCTCGCGGTGCAGGCGCGCGCGCTGTGCAGCGTCCAGCTCGGGGAAGGCCAGCTCCAGGTTGCGCCGGGTCACCCGGCTTTCGCGGGCATTGATGCGGCGCCACAGCCAGGCCACGGTATCGGCCAGCGTCCGCTGCCAGGACCAGGGCAGGTGGGTCAGGGCGCTGGCAAGGCGGTAATAGAGCTTGGCGGTGGATTGCGGTTTCATCGGCCCAAGTTTAGCCGCTGGCGCCCGGTGCTATGGTGCCCGGCCCCCTTGCAGGAGTTGCCCATGCTTTGCCTGATCCAGCGTGTTACCCAGGCCTCGGTCACGGTTGATGACGCGGTGGTGGGGCAGATCGGCCCCGGCCTGCTGGCGCTGGTCGGGGTGGAGCCGGGCGACGACCCGGCGATGCTGTCGCGGATGGCCGACAGGCTGCTGGGTTACCGTGTTTTCGCCGACGATGCCGGCAAGATGAACCGTTCCTTGCGGGATACCGGCGGCGGTTTGCTGTTGGTCAGCCAGTTCACCCTGGCCGCCGACACCCGCTCGGGCATGCGCCCGAGCTTCACCAGCGCCGCGCCGCCGGCCGAGGCTGAACGGCTTTTCAATCAATTGGTGGCGATCTGCCGTGAAAAACACGCCGCACGGGTGGAAACCGGGCAGTTCGGTGCCCATATGGTTGTCAGCCTGATCAACGACGGGCCTGTGACCTTTCTGCTCAGACCATGACGCGCCGTGAACCCACCGCCACGGCAAGCGCTATGCTGCGCTGGTATAATGCTAGGTTCCCTATATTCACAATCGCCGGTGGCGCGAGCATTACATGGCCAACGAACGTCCTGCCCAGCAAAACGACATCAAGCTCCTGATCAGCAAGGGCCTGGAACAGGGCTACCTGACCTACGCCGAAGTCAACGATCACCTGCCCGACGACATGGTCGACCCGGAGCAGATCGAAGACATCATCGGTCTGATCACCGGCATGGGCATCGACGTCCATGAAGTTGCCCCCGACGCCGACACGCTGATGCTCAGCGACGGCAACACCGGCAACCGTGAAGTCGATGACACCGCCGCGGAAGAAGCCGCTGCTGCACTGACCGCACTGGACACCGAAGGTGGCCGCACCACCGACCCGGTGCGCATGTACATGCGCGAGATGGGCACGGTGGAGCTGCTGACCCGCGAAGGCGAAATCGCCATCGCCAAGCGCATCGAGGAAGGCCTGGGCCAGGTGCAGGCTGCACTGGGCACCTTCCCGCTGGCCGTTGAGTCGGTGCTGGCCGATTACGAAGCACACAAGGAAGGCAAGAAGCGCCTGGCCGAAGTGATCGTCGGCTTCAACGACCTGGTCGAGGAAGAACCCGCCCCGGCCGTGGCCGAGGACACCAGCGACGATGCTGATGCCGACGGCGACGAAGACGACGACGGCGACGACGTCGAGGAAGAAGCCGGCCCGACCGGTCCGGATCCGCTGGAAGTGGCTGCCCGCATGGAGCAGCTGGCCACCGACCTGGCCAAGTTCAAGAAGGCCCACGCCAAGGGCGACAGCAAGGCCCAGGCCAAGCTGCGCGAGGAGATCTCGGCCACCTTCGTGACCCTGAAGCTGCCGCTGCCGCTGACCGACGTACTGGTGCGCCTGCTGCGCGACACCATGGCCCAGGTCAAGTCGCAGGAGCGCCGCGTGCTGCACCTGGCCACCATCACCGCCCGCATGCCGCGTAAGGATTTCATCCGCTCGTGGGAAGGCAACCAGACGAACCTGGAGTGGGTGGAAGACGCCATCAAGCGTAAGCAGAAGTGGTCGTCGGCCCTGCGTGACGTCAAGGACCAGATCGTTGCCGAACAGCAGGCCACCATCGACCTTGAGAAGGACACCCAGCTGAGCCTGGACGAGCTGAAGGAAATCAGCCGCGTCATGGCCTACGGCGAAGCCAAGGCGCGCAAGGCCAAGAAGGAAATGGTCGAGGCCAACCTGCGCCTGGTGATCTCCATTGCCAAGAAGTACACCAACCGCGGCCTGCAGTTCCTGGACCTGATCCAGGAGGGCAACATCGGCCTGATGAAGGCCGTGGACAAGTTCGAATACCGTCGCGGTTACAAGTTCTCGACCTATGCCACCTGGTGGATCCGCCAGGCGATCACCCGTTCGATCGCCGACCAGGCCCGCACCATCCGTATTCCGGTGCACATGATCGAGACGATCAACAAGTTGAACCGCATTTCCCGCCAGATGCTCCAGCAGTACGGCCGCGAGGCCACGCCGGAGGAGCTGGCCAAGGAAATGGAC